>ENA-UOYA01000017-UOYA01000017.1-activated-sludge-metagenome-genome-assembly--contig:-NODE-17-length-228757-cov-7.378541_pt1 | contig 228757 bp, 224 predicted proteins | sample MGYA00238163_ERZ764804 | MGnify/ENA primary metagenome ERZ764804 (study PRJEB28919, sample SAMN05720223) | activated sludge metagenome | isolation source: Anaerobic digester | place: Hong Kong... | reverse complement strand
CGACAGCCTGCGACCGCGCCACCTGGTCGAGCACCTGCACCAGGTCTGGCGGGCAATCAATTTCAACTGGCGCATCAAGGGTTATTTCCACTGGTCGCTAGTGGATAATTTCGAATGGGAGCGAGGTTGGACGCAGCGTTTTGGTTTATGGGGATTGAATACCGAAACCCAGGAACGCACCCGCCGAACCAGTGTTGATATGTATGAAACGATCTGCAAAGAGAACGGCATCTCAAGCGAGATGGTAAAGAAATTTGCCCCCGAGGTATTCGAGAAGCTCTTTCCCGCTGATTAACCTGAGAACCTTTTGAAAAAGAGTTGATTGATGACCGAATATAAATTTTTCAGCGTTGAATGGTTGGATGAGATCGGAAGGCTGATCCGCAGCCGTATCGATCCAGAGGCCATCAACTATGCCTCCACAACCCTGCTCACCGTGTTCGAGAATTGCCCTGACAGTACGGAAAAAGCCCTCTTGATACAGACATATAAAGGGGAATTAACCCAGATCCTTACAGCTGAAAAGCCTTACCCTCGCGCCGAGTTTATGGTCAGTGGAGAATACAGCACATTTCTTAAAGTCATGCGGAAGCAGCTCGATCCAATGACTGCGCTGATGAGCGGTGAGCTTCATTTCGAGGGGAATATGATGCGCGCAATGGGAATGGTCTCATTGATCGAACCGATTTACCAGGTAATTGCAGAAATTCCAACCAATTTTGAATAACCCTCCAGACTCCAAGAAAACGGCATCGTGAACCGATGCCGTTTTGATTATTTCAATATAATTAATAAATCACCCAACGCTTATTCAAAAAGGAGAACCGTATGCCGACAATTAAATATCTGAGTCCGGAATGGACTGCGGAAGCTGAAAAGCGTCTGCGCAGCCAGCTCACCCCCGACCAAATGAAGAACCTGACCTCCTCGATGTTAACTGTCTACAACAATTGTCCTGACGGTAAAGACCGCGCGCTTTACTACAAGCTCGAGAACGGCGTTTTCACCGATATCTCCATTCGCGAAGTTCCTTTCCCTGAAGCCGAATTTGTGATAAGCGGTGATTATGAGACATTTGCAAAAATTTCCCGCGCCGAGCTCGGTTCGCGTTCAGCATTGATGGGCGGCAAGCTGCGACTGCAGGGTAACATGGTTAAAGCCTTGAGCCTGGCCTCCATCGTCGACCGCTTCAATAAAATCCTCTCTGAAATCGAATGTGAATATTAGGGGATATGATGATGACTAACGATCCCTATTTCATTGACTTTCCCGGCCGGATCAAATCCATCCAGCGTGAAATGGCTGCCGACGGTGTAGATGTTTACCTGGGTTCACGTCTGCGCACACTTTCCTGGACAACAGATGCATTCTGCCCCTGGCGCACGTATATCGTGATCCCTGCGCAGGGATTGCCAACAGTATTCACCTTCGTGATTGATGCAGCACGCGTGGCAGATGAATCGTGGCTCGATTTCGACCATGTGCTGGGTTTTGCACCCATGGGTGGCCAGGATCAGATTACGGCAGTCTCCGACCTCATCAAATCTTATTTGAAGGACGGGAAAGGTGTGGTGGGCGTGGAAGCAGGCATGTCCAATTACCTGCCGGAGGGGAACCTGACCCATTATGAATATGAAGCCTTCGCTGCCGCTATGCCTGGTGCAAAGCTGGTAAACGCGCTAGATATCGTTGACCGCCTGTCGATGATTAAAGATGAAGGCACAATCAACCGCTTCCGGAAAGCCGGTTTGATGGCAGACGCCGGGCACGAAGCCGTTCTAAAAGCCATTAAGAATGGTGGCTTCGCGAAATTCACTGAGACCGAGATTGCCGGTATTGCTGCCATGGCCATGCGTGAAGCCGGCAGCACCTGGGAATGGTCTTTCACCGGTGGTAATGAAATTGCCTCAGGCTACCGCACCGGTTTAATGGGTGGTGCATGCACACCCCCTACAGACCGTAAACTGCAGGCAGGAGAGCCGTTGATGGTCGATCTGCACTCCACGTACAGGCTTGGATTGGGCGACCACACCCATAACTATCTGCTGGCTCCCGCCACCGAACGCCAGCAGTGGCATGCGAAGAATTTTGTTGATCTTGTGGCTTTATGCCTTAAGACTTACAAACCTGGCATTACCCCTTCCACGCTGGCGGATGAAATGATGGTTTTCTGTGAAGAACGGGGATTCGCTGAGTTCATGGTTCCCGGTTTCGAGCACGGCATCGGAATGCTCGGTGATGAATGGCGCATCGGCCGCAACGACGGGCCGTTCCCCTACTGGACCAATCCCGATCATGTTTATCAAAAAGGTGAAATGCTCATCTGCGCCATCCAGTACGCCTGCCCTGAAGAGAACATTGGCTTCCGATACGAAAACGCCATCCTGATCACAGAGGACGGTTGTGAAACGATGTCGAAATTCCCGCTGGCCATTGAAGTGATCGAATAAATTAAATCAGTAAGCCCGGAAAACGGCTCCTCATCAGGAGCCGTTTCTTTACATTTCCTAAAACATGTCAGCCAAAAATATTGACAAAACAATCTGGTATAATCCACCCGGTTAAATTTGCCTTTTTAACGCTATGATTGATCATATCAAGGTTTATTGGTCATTTTGATCAGCAGCCTTTTGCATGAATGGAATATTATGTCAAACAAAATTATCCGAGAATTTCCCAACACCTTCAACCTGCCGAAACGCATCGAAGGATTGAGCAAAATTGCCCGCAATCTTTGGTGGGTATGGAACCCGGACGGGCAGCGTGTGTTTCAATTCATCGATCCCCTGCTCTGGGATCTGGTGAACCATAATCCAGTGGCTTTCCTTCAAAAAGTGGAACGTCAACGCCTGAACGCGGCTATAGATCAACCCGCCTACCTCGAACAGTACGACCGCACCCTGGCTGCGTTCGAAACCTATCTGTCTGACAATCACACCTGGTACCGCTCGACGTATCCCGAATTGATCGACCAAACGATCGCATATTTCTCCTTCGAGTTTGGTCTTCACGAATCACTGCCAGTTTATGCCGGTGGCCTGGGAATCCTCTCAGGAGACCACTTGAAAGAGGCTTCCGATCTTGGCATGCCGCTTGCGGCTGTTGGTTTTGTCTACAACCACGGTTATTTCGTACAGCACCTTACCGAGGACGGCTGGCAGGAAACCCGCAGCGCGCTGATCGATTACAGCAAGCTGCCATTGATTGCACTGATGGACGAAAACCGTAAGCCGTTGATGATCTCGATCGACTTGCCTGGACGCAGGGTCTTTGCCCGCATCTGGGAACTCGAGGTTGGCCGCATCAGACTCTACCTGCTCGATTCTGATGTCGAACCCAACTCACCTTCTGACCGTCAACTGACCGAGCGGCTTTATAGCAACGACCTCGAAGTACGCATTTCACAGGAAATCCTGCTGGGCATGGGAGGGGTGCAGGTGTTGCGCCTGCTGGACCTCAATCCAACCGTCTGGCACATGAACGAAGGTCATTCCGCTTTTCTCGCTGTGGAACGCATCCGCGAAAAAGTGCAAACTGGTCTCTCTTTCGAGGATGCCATGCGCCAGGTGCGTGTTGGCGATATCTTCACCACTCACACTCCCGTTCCGGCTGGAAACGACCAGTTTCCGTTGTGGCTGATCGATAAGTATTTCGGTAATATCTGGACCGAGCTGGGTCTCACTCGCGATCAGTTCGTTGACCTTGGGAGACAGGTTCAACCCTGGGGGGAGACCTTCGTTATGCCTGTTCTGGCGCTCAAACTCTCAGAGCGCGCCAATGCCGTATCAGAATTGCACGGCATCGTCTCGCGCCGCATGTGGCAATTTCTCTGGCCAGGTGAGAAGGAAGAGAATGTTCCCATCGGCTATGTGACCAACGGTGTGCACACCCGCACCTGGCTGGCACGCCGCATGGGATTGCTCTTCGAAAAATACCTCGCCCCAGACTGGGTTAATCGCCTGGACGATCCCGACCTTTGGAAGAACATCTCTCAGATACCCGATGATGAGTTGTGGGCTGTGCGCCGCCATTTAAAAAATAAACTGGTGAGTTTTGCGAATGAGCGCACCCGCCTGCAGTGGCAGAACGGGCTGCTCACTCCCAGTCAGGCTGTGGCTGGCGGTGTATTTCTGGAACCTTATTCATTAACCATCGGCTTTGCAAGGCGGTTTGCCACCTACAAACGCGCCAACCTGGTATTCCGTGATTTCGACCGATTCATGAATTTGATCAACGATTCGCACCGCCCGGTGCAGATCATCTTTGCCGGTAAAGCTCATCCAGCCGACGAACCGGGGAAACTGCTGATCCAGCAGGTGTACCGCACGGTAAAGGATTCACGCAGTGCTGGCCGGCTGGTTTTCCTGGAAGATTATGACATCAATGTCGCCCGTTACCTCGTGCAGGGCGTGGATGTATGGCTGAATACTCCCCGGCGTCCAAATGAGGCTTCGGGAACTTCAGGCATGAAAGCCGCACTCAATGGTGTGCTCAACTTCTCGGTACTCGACGGCTGGTGGCGGGAAGGTTACAATGGCAAGAACGGCTGGCCAATCGGCAAAGACATTGATTATGCCAATACCGAAGAACAGGACGCTGCGGACGCCCAGAGTATTTACGAGACGTTGGAAAAACAGATCATTCCGATGTATTATGAGCGTGATCAGAACAAGGTACCCACCCTCTGGCTGCAATTTGTCAAGGAATGCCTGCGCACCCTTACCCCGCAGTTCAGCTTGCGCCGCATGCTCAAAGAATATACAACAGATTATTACTTGCCCGTCATCAAAGAATCAGTTTCGATTAAGTAGCATCGTTTAAGGAATCTATCATGGAATATTTAATTGACCCCCATGCGTGGTTATACGCTTTAATGATCTTTGCATTGCGCGTTGGAGATATGTCCCTCGACACCATCCGGGTACTCTTCGTCATGCGCGGAAAAAAATTACTCACCTGGATACTGGGTTTCATCCAGTCTGTGATCTATATCGTGGCCATCAGCTCGGTATTAACTGAAATGGATAATATCCTGAATGTGCTTGCTTACGCTGCAGGTTTCGCAACCGGCAACGTTGTTGGATTGATCATCGAAGGCAAGCTGGCTATCGGCCACATACTGGTAACCATCATCAGCTCTCACCGCGGAGCATATATCACCGAGCAGCTGCGTGCCAGTGGTTACGCCGTAACCGAGATTTCTGGCCGCGGCAAGAACGGCACCGTGTTTGAATTGCATGCCAGCGTACTGCGCAAAGACGTGCCTAACGTTGAGACGATTGTACTGGAAGCAGACCCGCAAGCCTTCGTCACCGCTGAGGATGTACGTCCCGTACGGCGCGGCTTCTGGCGCGCTTGATCCAGTCCGCTCAGGATTCAATCCCCAGAATTTAACGGTCAATCTTCTCAGAACCGCAGATCCGCAGCCTGGCGGTAATTCAACATTGCCCGAAAATTGGCAAACACTTCTTCCATGATCTCCTGACGGCGAACCTGAATATAGTTTGCCAGACGTCTGAAATCGCTGCGAGTGGGAAAAATTTCCAGTCCAATCCGTGTCAGGCTTTCAGTGAGGGAGCGCATATCCTTAACGATCCCTCTTACCCGAAACTCCTCAAGATATGGCTTGACGTTAATCATTAAATCCAGATCAGAATTGGTAATGGTTGCCGGAATCGCATCCTTTTCAATGTTAGCGATCAAGCACATCCCCTTGATTGAAATATCATGCAGGCTGGCACGGATTTCCATTCCATTACTGGTAAATGAAAAATATACAGGGAATTTCGGCTGCACCCGCTGCTCTGATCGTTCTCTCCATTCCTGCTTCAGAATGTGAAAATCACTCAGGTGGACTTCATCATCGTGAATGAGGATCTTTACAGTTCGAGAAACAACGATTGTTTGTTCATCATGCAGGCGCAGAAACACCGGGATGGTTTCGCTGCCTGAACAAAAATTGCCGATGTTGCTAGCTTTGGCTATGACCTGATGACTAGAAGTATCTTTGATCACAAGTTGGTCGTCAACGAGCATTCCACTCATTGGGATGGTAACACCTAAATTGTCCTCGGGATGGATCAATGTGGTGATGTCTTCCACCGCTTTGGCAGAGTCAAAAAGAGTGATCTCCTGGAATGGTTTCATCGGATGTCTCCTTTACCATTAATACCAATAAAAATCCTTATCGCTATTCCTTTCCAGTCATCATGAATGACAGACGCAAAACGCCGAGGGTTCCTCGGCGTTATCGATTACGTAAATCATTATAAACACAGTTGCGCTATGCTTGTCAAGGGTATGCCGCTGCTCACGCATGCCTCTCTAGATCTGATGTCGTGAAAAAGCAATGCTCTCCCGCGCCCTTGACAATCTACTCATCCCGGTTTTATAATCTATTTAGATTTTTTTCTAAATAGGATTCCAAGCATTATGGGATATGCCGAAACATTAAAAGCACTGGCCGACCCGGTCCGGCGGGAAATTCTTGTCATGCTGAAGTCCGGAAAAATGACAGCGGGAGAAATTGGCAAGCCCTTCAACATGACCGGGGCAACGATTTCTTATCACCTCTCGCAGTTAAAAAAGGCAGACCTGGTGTTCGAAACCAAATACAAGAATTACATATTTTATGAATTGAACACCTCAGTACTCGAAGAAATAATGATCTGGCTTTCGCAATTTGGAGGAAATGATCGTGAACCAAAAAAGTAAAACAACCTTGCTGATAACATCCATCGTCTGTTTGACCCCGATGGTCTTTGCTCTGTTTGTGTACAAGAATTTACCACCGCAGGTTCCGATTCATTTCGATGCTGCGGGAAATGCGGATAATTATCTTCCGAAGGCACTTGCCGCTTTTGGATTACCCCTTGCCATGGCAGCCATCAATGTTTATGCCCATTTCCGGATGAACGTAGATCCAAAAGTAAAAAATGCGTCCACTGCCATCAGGCAGGCCACGAAATGGGCTGCGCCGGTGATTTCAGTTCTGTTTGTTCCATTTTCCCTGCTTAAAGCGATGGGCACCAGTCTACCGATCCCGATGGTCGCCATGACTCTTACAGGAGTTATGATTGTCATCTGCGGTAACTATTTGCCCAAGTGCAGGCAGAACTATACAGTAGGTATCAAGCTGCCCTGGACGCTGGACAGCGAGACCAACTGGAATAAAACCCATCGTTTTGCGGGTTTCCTCTGGGTGATTGGCGGATTGATCATCCTGGTGAATGCTTTCTTTTCCGTATGGCCGCTTAACGCCGCTGTCATCGGTTTACTGGTCATCATGCCCTTTATTTATTCGTATGTTGAATACAAACGAGAAAAAAAGGGTCAACAACCTGAAGAAAGCTAATGCTTCTGATGCAGGGGGCAGCCGCTGGCTCTACCTCTATCGACATACCGGGTAAATTTTAACGATCAAACAAAGGAGAAAATAAAAAATGAAATTGCACAGAATTCTCATCGCCGTTCTCGTATTCACAATTATGCTTTCGGCATGTACCTCAACGAAACTTGCCGACATCTTCGACGAAGATTCGGTCATCGAACGCGCAAAAGGGATTGTTGAGCTTGTCAATGCGTACGATTTTGAAGCCGTAAACGCCCAGCTGCGTGATGATCTTCAGGACCAGCTGACAGCAGGTCAATTGAAGGACGCGCTGGAAGGAAAATTGGTCAACGCGGGTGCTTTTGTCGATTACCAGTCAAGCGCAGCCGTTGGCCAAAAGAGTAAATCCACTGGAGAAGATTACGCCACAGTTGTTTTGGTGGGTGAATACGAAAAGGGAACCATTGTGTTTACCATCACCATGGATGCAAACCTGGAAATCGTCGGACTATATGCAAAATAGGATCAGCCCCCCCGGTTTACCGCAAATAGAATGAAGCGGCCCTTGCCGTCATTTGAAAGGTGCCATCCCCGGGGATGGCACCTTTGATTACAGACTTCTATTCCTCTTCCTTTTCTCTCAGGTGCGGGAAGAGCAGCACCTCGCGGATGGTGCGCTGGTCGGTAAGCAGCATCACCAGCCGGTCGATTCCCATTCCAAAACCGCCCTGCGGAGGCATACCGTAAGACATGGCATTCAGGTAATCCTCGTCCATCGGATGGCGTTCTTCGTCCTCGGCGCCGTACTCGCGTCCCATTTCCAGGAAGCGGGCTTCCTGTTCGAGAGGATCGTTAAGTTCGGTAAAGGCGTTGCATAATTCCATGCCGCCCACGAATCCCTCGAAACGTTCCACGATGGAGGGATCACCGGGTTTGTTCTTGGCCAGCGGCGAGATATCGCGCGGATAATCATACAGGAAGGTGGGCTGGATGAATGTAGGCTCCAGGTATTCCCCGAGCAGGTGATCGATCAGTTTACCGCGCGCAGCGCCCGGTTTGAACTTCATCCCCTTCTCCTGCATCGCTGCTTCGAGACTCTCAGCAGTAGGATATTTCTGAATATCGATACCGGTCTTCTCGATCAACCCCTGCCGCAGATCAACTCTCTGCCAGGGAGGATTGAAATTGATTTCGTTGCCGCAGTAGGTCACCTTGCGCGTACCGAAAATCCGGTCGCATACAAAGGCGATCATCTGCTCGGTCAATTCCATCACCTTCTGGTAATCAGCATACGCCCAGTAATACTCAAGCTGGGTGAACTCGGGATTGTGCTTGTAGGAAACACCCTCGTTGCGGAAGTCGCGGCCAATTTCGTACACGCGGTCGAATCCGCCCACGACGAGGCGCTTGAGGTAAAGTTCAAAAGAGATGCGCAGGAAAAGATCCTGTTTCAACTGGTTATGGTGGGTCACGAAGGGTTTGGCCGCTGCACCGCCGTAAATGGGCTGCAGGATGGGGGTTTCCACTTCCAGGAAGCCGCGCTCGTCGAGGAAGGCCCGGATGGCGGAAACCACCGCTGCGCGCGTTCGGAAGATCTTGCGCACATCGCTGTTGACTGCCAGGTCAGCGTAACGCTGACGATAGCGCGTCTCGGGATCCGCCAGAGTGGCATGCCTCACCACCTGCCCATCGACGATTTCGTCTTTGGCCGCAGGTAACGGGGTGATCGCCTTGGCAAGCATCTTGAAATCGCGTACCTGCAGGCTGACCTCGCCTGTGCGGGTGCGGATGACCTCTCCGCTGGCCTGAATATAATCACCAATATCAAATTGGTCCTTGAAACGCTGCAGCGCTTCTATACCCAACTCGTTGACGCGGAAGAAAAGCTGGATCCTGCCGCTGCCGTCTTCGATATGGGCAAACGCCAGCTTTCCCATCAGGCGTACTGCGCGCAGCCTGCCGCCCAGGACGGCCTGCACAGGATCCTGCGTACCCTCTGCTTCTGCTTTTTCGAACGCGCGGATCGCCTCTGCCGTGGTCTGGTTCACCTCTGCCCGCGTGGGATAAGGTTCCTGCCCGGCAGCGCGCATTGCCTGAATTTTCTCGTAGCGAATTCGTTCCAGTTCAGTAAATTCCATCTTACCTTTTCCTTGTTTGAATCAAGAAGCCTGCCCGGTCTTCTTGGGGGCAGGCCTCTGGTTTGCAGAGTTTGGATCACCCAGGTCGATCGATCGGTGTGACCCCTATTGTACTAGGTTTATTCCACTTTGATGACCTTCACAAAGTACGATCCCGCAGGAGCGTCCACCTGTACCTTGTCACCCACCCGCCTGCCTAGCAGGGCCTTACCCAGGGGTGACTCGTTGGAAATCTTACCGGCACCAGGATCAGCTTCTGCAGCTCCAACGATCTCGTAAGTTTCCTTGTCTTTGCTGCCCTCTTCCTGGATGGTGACGCTGTTCCCAACCTGAATAGTTTCCTTGTCCACATCTTTCTCTTCCACAACGCGTGCGGTGGCAAGCAGAATCTCGAGTTCTTTGATCCTGCCTTCCACGAACGCCTGTTCGTTCTTGGCAGCTTCCAATTCAGCGTTATCCAGCAATTCGCCGCCTTCGATAGCCTCGTGCAGCCGGTCAGCAATCTGCTCGCGCTTTGTGGTTCGCAGGTAATTAAGCTCCTCCTGCAATTTTTGATATCCTTCAGAAGTCAGGAATGTGGTAGGCATATTTATTTTTTCCTTCACAATGAAAGTGCGGAAGAATGAAAAATCCCCGCCAGTAGCAACATCATACTAATGTAAAAAAACCACTCCTTTTGGAGCGATTTATTAAAATGAGGGAAGAATAATTTTCTTCGTCTCTAGTGTTCAAATACTATAACATAAATGAAATTCAATTGCAAGACTGACTGAACCCTGCGGACATAAGAATTATGTTAATTCCGATGAATTAAGGTGGTTTATCCGGAAAAAGATAAACACGAAATTTGCGAAAAGAATGAAATAAACGAAAAATATGAATGAGAAATATCACACCTGTCGTTACTGAGGATATTTTTGTTCTTCATACTCTCTCACCCGGTTTGTATTTATTTAGGGCGTCTGTATTAATCTTGCTAAAGTAGTACCAAAAAATGGGGGGGGGGAAAAAAAGATTATTCTTTTTATTCTTTTGAGTCTTTCGTCATTTTCGTGTATTTCGTGTTCATTCTAAAAAACGAGTTAATGAAGAATTTCCCCGATACAGACCTTTCGTATTTATCGCCATCTACGCATATTTTGTATTATTCTTTTTATCCACCTCAAGGATTTTTTATCCTTTTCGGATATTTCGAGTAAATCCTTATTAAATTAACATCCGGGAGTTCAAAGCGAACTCCCGGATTAATTCCTTCTATCCTTGCTCTAATTCACCTTGTACTTCTCGCCCTCGCGCAGTGCCTGGTAATTTTGCGGCAGCAGCTTGTGATGGCGTTCAGGCAGGTGCCCTTTCAGCGCCTTCTCGATCGCCTCCACCGGCAGCACCGGCAGATTGGCAATCAGCGCTCCCAGCAACACCATGTTGGTCATGCGCTTGTCGCCGAGCTTTTCAGCAATATCATTGGCCTTGATGCTGATCACCTTGATATCCTTGCGTTCGGCGGGGCGGTCGACCATAGACTCATTGATCACCAGCACACCGCCCGGTTTGACCATGCTCTCGTACTTATCCAGCGATGGCCGGTTCATCACAATCACCGCTGTGGGATGTTCCACCATCGGGGAACCAATTTCCTCGTTGGAGATAACTACGGTGCAGTTCGCCGTTCCGCCGCGCATCTCCGGCCCGTAGGAAGGAATCCACGTAACCTCGCGTCCCTCGTCCATCCCGGCATACGCCAGCAGCTGTCCGGTGAAGAGCACCCCCTGCCCGCCAAAACCTGCAACAACGATTTCTGTCTGCATGTGCTTCCTCTCCTAGAATTTAATCTCAGCCGCAGCCGGATGGACTTTATAGTCACCGACAGGATAATAGGTCACCATCTTCTCCTCCAGCCACTGCAGCGCCTCCGCAGGAGTCTTACCCCAGTTCGTGGGGCAGATGGAAAGCAGTTCCACCAGTGAGAACCCCAGTCCGCGCATCTGCACTTCGAGCGCGGTGCGGATGGCTTTCTTTGCCAGGCGGATATTCTTGGGATCATGCAGCGAGCGGCGCACCACATACGAAGCGCCGTCAAGCTTGGCAAGCATCTCGGCTGTACGGATCGGATAGCCCTGGGTCTCCACATCCCTGCCGTTGGGCGATGAGGTTGTCACCTGTCCGGGCAGCGTGGTGGGCGCCATTTGCCCGCCGGTCATGCCGTAGTTGGTGTTATTGAGGAAGAACACGGTGATGTTCTCGCCCCTTGCAGCGGCATGCACGATTTCCGCCATGCCGATCGAAGCCAGATCGCCGTCGCCCTGGTAAGTAAAGACCATGCGGTCAGGGTAAACGCGTTTCACGCCGGTCGCCATCGCCGGAGCGCGCCCGTGCGGAGCCTGCACAAAATCGGTATCAAAATAGTTGTAAGCAAATACCGAGCAGCCGACCGAAGCAACCCCGATCGTTCGCTCTTTCAGCCCCATCTCGTCAATCACTTCCGCGATCAGGCGGTGCGCCGTGCCGTGCGTGCAGCCCGGACAGTAATGCGTGCTCACGTCGGTCAGGGAATCCGGTCGGGTGTAAACCATCGTTTCAAATTCATTTACAGTCATCATGGCTCACTCCTCTAATTCTTCGCCGTGCGGTTCAGCCAGCGGTCGCGCGGGTGACCTTCGGTGGATAACGGGCCTTTGACAAGGCGTTTGATCTCTCGCAGCGCCTCTTCCGGCAGCACGCAGACACCGCCCAAACGCCCATAGAACTCCACCGGAACCTGGCCGTGGGTTGCGATCAATACATCTTCCAGCATCTGGCCGGCATTCATTTCCAATACCAGCATGCCTTCCACCCGCCTCGACAGTTCTTCCAATACCTTGCTTGGGAAGGGACTGACGGTGATGGGTCGGATCAATCCAACAGGAATGCCTTCAGCGCGGGCAGCCCTGACCGCCGAAAGCGCCACGCGCCCGGTGGAACCAAAACCTACCACCGCGAATTTGGCATCGTCCATGTAATATTCCTTGTAGCGTACCTCGTTGGCTTCCACTTCCTGCCAGCGGCGCATCAGCCTGAAGTTCATCTCTTCCTGCATGGCAGGATTCAGGTTGATTGATGTGAGGTACCGGCGTTCGCGTCCTTTTGCACCAGATACGGCCCATTCAGGGAAACTGGTTTTCATAGGCTGCATCGGTGGGAGTTCACACGGCTCCATCATCTGCCCAATCGATCCATCAGAAAGCACCGCCACAACCGAGCGGTATTTCTCAGCCAGGTCGAAGGCTAAAACGGTCAGATCAACACTTTCCTGCACGCTGGCAGGCGCCAGCACAATCGGATGATAGTCTCCATGCCCGCCGCCTTTGACGATCTGGTTGTAGTCAGCCTGCGAGGGAGCAATGTTGCCCAGTCCCGGTCCTCCGCGCTGGACGTCGATCAAAACCATCGGCAGCTCGGTACCGGCAATAAAAGATAATCCCTCTTGCATCAGGCTGATGCCGGGACCCGAAGAGGAGGTCATCACACGGTGACCGGTGCAGGCAGCACCGTAAACCATATTGATGGCCGCTACTTCACTTTCAGCTTGTACAAACGCGCGGCCCAGTTCGGGCATTCTGCGCGATAGATATTCAAGTGATTCGGTCTGCGGTGTGATGGGATAGCCGAAATATGCGGCCAATCCTGCGCGCACGGCAGCCTCAGCTACTGCTTCGTTGCCTTTCATTAACTCTCTTGCCATCACCGGCCTCCTTCAGAATCACGGCTTTCACCGGATTTTTCACGGTATACCGTTATTGCAGCTTCAGGACAAACCACTGAACAAATCCCGCAGCCGGTGCAGCCGTCAGCAATCAATGTTGCCGGGTGATAACCCTTGGCGGTAATATGATCATTCGCCAATCCTAAAACTTTTTGCGGGCAGGCTGCAACACATACTTCGCAGCCCTTGCAGTACGTTTCATTGACAACGACCCATCCCTTTAGGGGCATTCATACCTCCTGGAGATTCCCGTTACCGGGGTTTTTTGCCGGATCCGACGACCCGGGTCAAACATATTAACATCAAATCATTTTTTTGTCAGTGTCACTCTCCTTAAATCATATGACGATTTCCAATATCGATAAAAAAAGCAGGAGATAAACTCCTGCTTAATTCCTTAATCAATCAGGCATCATAAAATAATAAAGACCAAGGAAGGGAATCCAGATAGGGCTCATTCTGTCACCCACTCCACCAGGGTTGCCTCACCCTGTCCAACACCCACACATAGCGCCGCCATACCGTAGAAAGGTTTGGAGCAGCCTGGTGCACGCCTCTTCATTTCATGCACCAGCGTGGTCAAGATGCGTGCGCCGGAACACCCCAGCGGATGTCCGAGGGCGATCGCACCGCCGTTAACATTGGTGATCTCTTCGGAAAGTTCCAAATCACGCAGCACTGCCAGCGACTGCACCGCAAATGCCTCGTTGATTTCTACCAACTGCAGGTCGCCAATCGTCAGCCCGGCGCGCTGCAGCGCTTTCCTGGCTGCGGGGATCGGACCCAACCCCATCGTGCGCGGTTCCACACCCGCGGCTGCGGAAGCAATGATGCGCACCAGCGGTTTATACCCCAGGGCTGCCGCTTTTTCAGCGCTCATGATCAACAGGGCTGCCGCGCCGTCGTTCATTCCCGAGGAATTTCCGGCTGTGACAGACCCGTCCTTGCGAAACGACGGTTTCAACCGCGCCAGGGATTCCAGCGTGGTATCGCGCCGCGGCCGTTCATCGATGGAAACCACCAGGGGATCACCTTTCTTCTGCGGAACCGTCACAGGCACGATTTCTTCTGCGAACTTTCCGCTGTCGATCGCCGCAACTGCACGCGTATGGCTCTGTACAGCAAATCTGTCCTGCTCCTCGCGCGAAATGTTGTACTTTTCGGCAATATTTTCTGCGGTCTCTCCCATCGGGTCGGTACCGTAAAGTTCCGCCATCCGCGGATTGGGAAAACGCCAGCCCAGTGCTGTATCAAACGCAGTCAGGTTCCCGAAAGGATAACCAGACTCAGCCTTGGGCAGCACATAAGGGGCGCGGGACATACTCTCCACCCCTCCAGCGATGTAGAGATCCCCTTCGCCGCTGCGAATGGCGCGGAATGCTGCGTTGACCGCGGTTAAGCCCGAAGCGCATAACCGGTTGAACGTAACAGCGGGAACAGAAACGGGGAATCCTGCCAGTAAGGTTGCCATGCGTGCCACGTTGCGGTTGTCTTCCCCCGCCTGGTTGGCACAACCCAGGTAAACCTCTTCAACCACCGCCGGATCAAGGTGGTTCCTTTCAACAAGAGTTTTCAGGACGAATGCCGCCAGGTCGTCCGGGCGAATGCGAGCCAGCGCCCCGCCCAGGGCACCAATTGGAGTGCGAACGGCATCTACGATCACCACATCTGTCATCCATACCCTCCTCAAAACTTCTGCCCCTTGATTCTACCATCATTAATCAGAATCGTTTTGATTGAATAGAAAATGTAAGGAAAGATACGGATTCATTTATAATAATTATGGATATTTCGTTAGGATATTTGCCCCGCTAAAACGGTCTGCCATGAAGTCAAAACCCTCCAGCCGATATTCCTCCCTTCTCACACTGCTGGCCGTACTCGTGGTCATTAGCGTATTGCTTTCCGCCTGTGATGGAGGACAGGGAGCTCAGAATTCTGCCAATGCAGGAAAGACTTACGAGGTTGCCCCTGAGTTCCGTGAATTCTATAATTCCCTCGGCGGTGAAGATATCCTGGGGCCTGCCATCTCCAAACTCTTTACTTTCCAGACGTTTGAATGCCAGTACACGGCCAACACCCTGATATGCCAGAATCCCACCCTCACCGGCAGCAGCCGCTTTGGCTTGTATCCGTTGGGAAATTCACTCAACTTCCAGGAATCTCCCGATGCAAGCGCTCCTGCCGAGAGCAGCCGCGTGGTCAATGGGTATGGTATTTACGAGGAGTTCATTCCCCTATACGATCAGTTTTCTGGCCTTCAATACGCCGGTAACCCTATCAGCCAGGTACACATCAACTATTCACAGGAACGCATCGAACAGTATTTTGAAAACGTTGGCTTCTACCGCAGTTTCAATGATGCCCCCGGAGAGGTAAAACTACTGGCGTACGGCGCCCTGGCATGCAACACCGAATGCCAGTACAGCCCTTCCATTGATTCGCTGATCATCAACTCGGAAAGTGCAGGGAACAACCAACCCTTCCTTCCGCAGCTGGGGAAGATCGGCGGCGCAACGGCTTTCGGTGCTCCCCTGACTCAGCCGTACATTGCATCGGACGGCGCGCAGGAACAGATTTACACCAACGCCGTCCTCTACAGCCCGGCAGGAAAGAGCGGTGAAGTTAAGCTGCGCCCGCTGGCGATTCTTTTAGGAATGCTGACTACCAGCCCGGGTCCGCAAGTTTACGGCAACCAGGATGGTGTCGTTTTCTATGCTGTACAGGGAGATCTCGGATACCACGTCCCGCTGATCTTCGACGAGTTCATCAGTACGCATGGTGGATTGGAAATTTCAGGTGATCCGGTAGCCGAGACCATTGAAGTCCAGGCTGGTCTCTACCGGCAGTGTTTCGAGAATTATTGTCTCGATTACCAGCCAGCTGCCGCCGCAGGTCAGCAGGTCAGCATGGCGCCGCTTGGCAGCCTGTACCTGGAAAACATGCAGGGTGCCAACTCAGGCGAAAAACCGCTGGTGGTTTCCAGTGACACTGTGCTGCTGCAGGTTTCAGAGCAGTATAAAAGCCTTCCTTCAACCAGCCCGCAGCGTATCGATATCGTTGTACTTAAGAAAGAAGACCAGAAACCGCTCTCGGGTTTTGAATCCACCCTTGACTTGCTCCTGCCAGACGGAAGCCATTACACCAGTGACATCTCAGCCACCCAGCAAGACGGTAAGGCCTCTATCATCATCCCTGCCATGAACACCCTTCAAAACGGATCCATCCTCACCTACCAGGTCTGCCTGAAAGCCGCAGCCGTGGAACCGGTGTGCGCCAGCGGAAACTACCTCATCTGGAACATTCCCTGATCAGGGAAGTGCTTCGCCATAAACCATTACGTCAGCGATCTTCCCCCCCGTGCTGTAAACAGTAATTTCAAATTGATATTCCTCGCCTGAGGCAAGCGCGGTGCTTACTTCCGCCCTGCGCACGCCGACGACCTCGCCCGCGGTATTGTATGCCACTGCTGCGAGAACGATCCGGCTGGCAGACCAGCCTTCGCCTTCCAACGTTGCGCCGCCGCTGAAGACGGCCGACAACCCATCGGATGCTACGCTGAACTGCCCGTCTTCGACGGCAAGGAACATTTGATCCCCGCTTCCGCTTTGCACTGCAGCGGCTGTGAGAATGTTCAGTCCAGCCTGTGAATCGAGCACAACCGGCGGCGAGAAATAGGTATAGAATGGCAGCGCTGCTCCTGCCTTCAGCCGGCTGAGCGGGAACTGCGCAGACTGCGTTACCACGTCCCCCGTGGCAGGGTCGGTCAGCCGGAATTCTGCGGTGAGATTTTCCAGATCCGTTTGCTGGTTGTTTTCGATCAGGGCAAAACAGTACAGCCCTCCTGTTAATGAAGGTGTGCATTTGATCGCCTTCACAGGAATCGGTGCCGGCGTTGGATTGGGTGCGGCCAGTGTACCCTGGGTGGGTTGGGCTGCCGGGATATTTAGTTTCGTGCCGATAGAAAGGTTGTATGGATTGACATCCGGATTCGCAGTCTTTAGTTCATCGAGGGTCAGCCCATTAAGATAGGCAATATCGATCAGGGTGTCGTTGGCTTTCACGGTATAGACCCACGGCGTGGGGGTAACGGTTGGAGCGAGCGTGGCTGTGGGCACGTCCGGTGGAGTGGGTGTCATCGTGGCAGTTGCCGTGGCGGTATGGTACGGGGTTAACTGCACGGATTCTGTGGACGCACTCATCCCTCCCGGTGTCTTCTGTGCGCAAGAAGCCAGGATGAATAAACTCAAGACGAATACTGCAACTCGTTGTCTCATGTTGTGCATTATACCTGAGTTAATCAGGGATTTTATCGCTTGCCCGTCTTGAAGCCATATGCTAAACTCAACGCATGACACCAGAAGAGCGTCTTTACCAGGAAGTTAAGGATGCACTCACGCAAAACGACCTGCCCAAAGCGCGGCAGCTCCTCAGCCAGTTGTTGAAAATTAATCGAAGTAATCCTGAATACTGGCTTTGGATGAGCGGTGTGGTGGAGACCCGTAAGGAACGCGGCATTTGCCTTAGGGAGGTGCTGAAGCTCGACCCCGGTAACCTGACAGCAATCCGCGGACTGCGGCTTCTGGACGAAGACATTCCGGATCCTGAACCCCCGCCTGGTGTCAGGCAAATGAAACAGGATTGGAAAACGAGCTTCGAGATAGCAGCTCTCAAACCAGCTGCACCACTCAAGGTGCGGCGCAAGGCGGTTGCCTGGTCGATCCTGGGTGTGATCGCCCTGGCCCTGGTGGTGGTTGGGGTCGTTCTGGCTCTGCGGCCCAAGGCCAAACCCGGCACGGACACGGTAATCAGATTTTCATTGACTCCACCTCCCACCCAAACCGCAGTCATCACTCCATCCGCCACCTTCGAAGGCCCAGCTCCGCTTTGGACGCTGCTCGATGCAACATTCACCCCCACCCCGCTTTATGTGGCCACTCCGCACAACCTCACCGAAGCCTACCGCGCGGCCATGAACGCGTATAAAGAAGGTGATTGGGCAAATGCGCTTGAATATTTCAAACAGGTTCTTGGCACCGAGCCTAATTCACCTGACATACAGTATTTTATCGGTGAATCCTACCGCTTCCTGGAACAGTATAAGAACGCTACCAGCGCATATGACGCTGCGCTCAAACTAGATCCCGCCTTTGCTCCCGCATACCTGGGCAAAGGACGAGTGCAGCTGCAAAGCACTCCGCCCGATGCGAAATCAGCTGAGAAGAACTTCCAAAAAGCCGCCGAAATTGATCCTTTGATGCACGAAGCCATCCTGGAGCTTGCCAACGCCAGCATTGCCCGCGGGGATGCCGAAGCAGCCCTTGCCTGGGTGAACCAGCTTGCTGATAGTATGCCCCGGTCATCCCTGGTCGAAACCATCCGCGCCCGGGCATACCTGATGCAGGGTGAGCTGAAACTTGCGCTGAGCGCCATTGAGAAAGCCAACGAATATGATGTATCTTCTCTACCGGTGTACAAGATGTGGGCCGAGATCCTGCAGGCCAATGAGCGCTACAAAGAATCTCTCGAACCGTTAAACATTTTTCTTACCTACAGTTCAAGCGACGCAGGAACTGACGTCATGCTGGCCAAAGCCTATTTTGCTGCCGGAGATATGGATGAAGCACTGGCCACGGCAAAACAGGCACTCGCTGCCGATAATACGCTGGTGGATGCCCTGGTCATACGCGGTAATATCTACCTCCAACAGGAGGAAACGGACCTGGCTGAAATAGATTTCGACCGCGCCCTTGCCCTGCAGCCCAAATCTTTTGACGCCAATATTGGCCAGATCCGCATTGCACTCCTGCAGGATTACCCCGGCCTGGCCTTCGAATATGTCAAAGTTGCAGTGGAACTGGCAGCCGGTGACCGCCAGGAAGCAATCGCACTCTACTGGCGTGCTGTCTCGTTGATCGAATTGGGTGAGACGGATTCTGCAATCCGCGATCTCGAAACCGTCCTGGCATTTCCAGAAGATGTGCTGTCTGGCGGTCTGCGCGAACAGGCAGAAGAGGCTTACCTGCCGCTGGTCACCCCAACTCCAAGTCTCACTCCTACTGAGACGGTCACACCTTCCATCACACCCACGGCCAGTAAGACACCGGCAGCCACCCGCACCCCGACCCGTACGCCAACCCGTACCTCAACTCGCACACCAACCCCGTAGAATACCGTGCGTAAAACTGAACTGTTCCTGTTGATCAAGAATCGTCATCTTTCCCGCCAGGCTCGTACCAGCCGGGCTGACCGGTTTTTAAGATATTTGGCCGTTGCAGCAGCCGCTGCAGTGTCAATTGTGTTCATCCTGGTTTTACTGGGCGGCGGATTTCTCTACGCCAGAATCACGGCAGATTTACCTCCAGTGGAGGTGCTGCCTGTACTGCTCAACCCCGAAAATGGCGAACTGCTTCAAGCCAGCCGCTTGCTCGACCGCAACGGTCAGGTTGTGCTATTCACCTATCAAGACCCGGGGATCGAACGCAAATATCTCTATGTCGATCCAGAGAAATCTGATCACATCAGCCTCCAAATCCTGCGCACGCTGACTGCCGCCTTGGAACCCGATTTTTGGGAATCTCCAGGTTACAATCTGAAACAGTGGAATAATCCCGAACCTCAGACCATTGCCGAAAGACTGGTGAATGAACTCTTGCTGGATGGTGAATCTGACTCACAAACACGCAATCTGCGCATGCGCCTGCTGGCAGGCCAGGTGGTCTCCCAATACGGCAGAACGCAAGTCCTCGAATGGTATTTGAACAGCGCCTGGTTCGGTCATTATGCCTACGGCATCGAAAGCGCAGCACAGCTTTACCTCGAAAAATCCGCCTCTGATCTCTCATTGGCAGAAGCAGCCTTGCTGACCCCCCTGCTGGAAAGTCCCGCATTAAATCCTCTCGATGCCCCCGATGCCGCGATGAAAGCCCAACGGCAATTTTTGGCAACCCTGCTTAAAAGTGGAGCGATCAACGAGAAGGAATATGAAATGGCATTGGACGAAGAGATCCATCTGCGTCGATCGATCTCACAGCCTTCATCAATGGCTGCGGGGTTCATCAGACAGGTTGAGCGCCAGTTGAGCAATACTTTTGGCAGCCAGCGTATTCAGCGCGGCGGGGTAGACGTGATCACCACGCTGGATGCTGACCTGCAGCAGCAGTTCCAATGCACCACCACCACCCAGCTCATCCGGGTGCAAAGCAGTAATTTATCGGGAGTTGCCCCCACCGAAACTGATTGCGACGCCTCCCTGTTACTTCCAACGCAGAGCTTTCTAAATGACTCCATATCAGGCCTCGCTGCGGGCGGATTGATCATGGATCCTGCTTCCGGTGATGTTCTGGCCTACCAGGAACCAACCACCCTTGAGGGTGAAACACTGCCAGACAGCGGATATGAACCGGGATCACTGCTGACTCCTTTTGTGGCAGCGGCTTCCTTCGCCCGCGGTTATTCTCCCGCCAGCCTGCTCTGGGACGTTCCCCCTGCGGCACAGTCAGGCATGACAACTTCCAGTACAACTGTTGCTGATTATCACGGTGCAGTCAATATCCGCAGCGCGGTGGCCAATGATTACCTGAATCCACTTGCAGCCCTGATCAATAATGTTGGTGCTGGCAACGTCTGGATGACAGCTTCCGCTGCCGGATTGACGATGCTGGACGACGCCCCGTACGATGCCAGCCCGTTGACGTCCAATACCGATACTAGCCTGCTTCAACTTGGAGCAGGATACAGCACCTTTGCTAACTCTGGAGTCCGCACCGGCGTATATGATACGCAAACCTCAGGAATCGTCCCCAACACCGTCCTGCGCGCGAAAACGGTTACCGGGCGGACGCTGTTTGATAATTCCATCCCTGCCACCAGTACCATCTTCAGCCAGTCGTTGGCTTACCTTGTCAACCATATTCTGAGTGATGAAAATGCGCGCTGGCCCAGTCTGGGATATCCAAATATTCTGGAAATCGGTTCACCAATAGCAGCCAAAACGGGCAGCGCAAAGAACGGTCACCAGGTTTGGACGGTGGGTTACACCTCGCAGCGCCTCGTCCTGGTGTGGATGGGAGACGATCTGGAGTCTTCCGCAGACTCAGAATTAAATATCCGCATGCCCGCAGGCATCTGGCACGCGCTCACCCGATACGCCACCCGCAATGAATCCTTTTCCGGGTGGGAGATGCCCAGCGGGGTCACTTCCATGCAAGTCTGCAGCCCGTCTGGAATGCTCCCTACAGCAGACTGCCCGAATATTGTGACCGATGTCTTCCTCTTAGGCAACGAACCCACGATCGCCGACACCCTTTACACACGCATCAAGATCAACCGTGAAACAGGCCAGCGGGCCACCGTCTTCACCCAACCAGACCTGGTCGAAGAACGTGTGTTCATGGATGTACCAGCTGAAGCCCGTGAATGGGCACTCCAAACAGGCCTTGCGCTCGCACCCCAGGGTTATGATTCCATTCAGCAAACCCAGCCCGACCCTGATGCTATGATCATTGATCCTGCGCTGTTTTCTGCTGTATCAGGCAAAATCAAGATCCGCGGTACTGCTGCAGGCGAAGGATTCACCTCTTATACACTGCAAGTTGGTGAAGGGATCAATCCTGAAAACTGGCTCCAAATCAATGGGGGCGCAGAACATGCCGTGATCGACGATACCCTGGCGGAATGGGATACTGCCGGTTTGAACGGCTTGTACGCCATTCGGCTGACGGTAGTGGGTGCCGATAACCTCGTTAAAAATGCTGTAACCCAGGTAACCGTGGACAACACACCGCCATCCGCGCGCATCACCTACCCGCAGGCGGGTCAGGTGGTGGAACCAGTGCGCGGCGGTGTGACTCTGGCAGCCTCTGTTGAAGATTTAGTCGGCATCGGCAGGGTGGAATGGTGGGTAGACGGAAAGCTCGCTGCCACTCAAAACGCTGAACCGTATGTTTACCAGCTGCTTTCTAAACCAGGAAAACATAAAGCCATGATCAAGGTGTGGGATCAGGCTGGCAACCAGGTACAATCAACTGAAATTTCGTTTGAGATTTCAGACTGAATCAAAATTCTCTTTCAGAAGCGTGAGTAAATCCGATAAATCATTGACGATCAGGTCGGCTCCCGCGCGGCGTAATTCATCCTCCGTACCAAAACCGCATAACAAACCCACCGTTTGCGCTCCCGCGCGTTTTCCGGCAAGCACGTCAACCGTTGTGTCCCCGATCATCACGCAATCTTCAGGGCTCAGGTTCATGCGCTGTGCAGCATAGATTACCGGATGCGGGTAGGGTTTACCGCGTTCGCACGTTTGCGAAGTCACCACCTCGCAAAAAAGGGTGTGGATGTCAAACCGTTCAAGAAATTCGCGTGTTGAATTCTTATCGCGCGCGCTGACTACCGTCAGGGGGAAGCGTGAATGGACATAATCCAACAGCTCACGGGCACCTTTCATTAGGATGAACGGCCGGATGGTTTTCCGCCTGTGCTTCGACAGGCGTTCGTAAAGGCGTGCAAAATTGTCGTCAAGGCTGAGTGAGTCAGCCCAGCGGTATAACTCATTCATTGGCGATTCGGTAACCATCACCAGCCAGCGCGCGAACGGCCGCAGATTGCCATTCTTTGAAAGGAAGCGCAACGGCCGGAAGAATCTTTCCAGGTTTTCCACCCAGACATCATCCGTATCGCTGATCGTCCCGTCAACGTCGAAGCACAACCCCTTGATGCGCGAAAAGTCGATTGGCATTTTCAGTCTTTGAAATCGGTAAGTAATTGCAGCGCACTGTCACTAAGTTCTTCCGAAGAGCTCATCAGCCACAAGACTTCCTTGCCAGCTTTGCGCATGGTGATCTGTCCATCCGCGTCTGACGTCCAGGCAATGCGATTATTCTTATCCAAATCCGCAATACCCCAGCGGGCTTTGCCGTAATCACCCGAAAGGGAGAAAAATTCTTCGGCATCCTGCGGTGTCTCCCATACACTGCGCCACACGAAGAGGTAATCTTCTGAATCATCGGAGGTGTAGTAAAGATAAGTATCGCCGCCCCAGCCCGCCGCTGCCGTCTTGGCAGTGTCTTCGTCCATGCGGAACCGGTCTGAAGACCCCTTTGCCAGGATGAGATAGGTGTACCACTCGCCCATCACGTTGTTGTCCAGCTCAGTCCAGCCATCCCCAAGCATGGATTTGAAATCGGGCATCTCCACCTTGACGGGAGAGTCGGTGGGATATTTCTCGGGATGCAGGATTTGTTCCGTCGAAACCGGAGGATTAGCATAGGCATCGTCCACTGCCTGCCAGCCGCCTTCGTTATAAATTGTCTCCACGAAAGAATATCCCTGGTCATAGGGGAAAAGGAAATCTTCTTTCATGAATGCCGGGGCGGAATCGTAAACCGGGCTGGAGTAGCTTTCCTGGAAGGACATCAGATCCTTTTTATCCTGATTGGTACTAAATTGAATGAACCACTGCGTTTCCGACATGGTGGCGTCTCCTTCAATCAAGGCCGTTACCGCAGCGCAGTATTCAGTATCAGCTTCGCAGGTTTCGTCATTGAGTTTCATCCCGTTTTCAAGGTCATAATTCTGATCCTGGAGCACGTGGGTGAATTCATGTGCGTAAGTCATGCGTTCCATGCCGCCAAAAGTCTCACCTGCGATCACGTACATTTCCTTGGTTTCCTGGTCGTAATATCCCGCGATTTGCTCCGAATAAAGGTCAAGATAAAACTGATGCAGGTCAAAACCAGGTTCCAGCAACCCAAGGGTGCCCAACACCTTGCTGTCCTCCCTGGCGTCCTCATCGGTATAATCTTTGAAGAAATCGTTGATGACCACGTCTTCGAGTTCCGCCGTCGTCATCAATGCGCGTTCCAGATTGGTTTTTTGATTCAATCCGCGGTTGTTCTGCACCTCTTCCTGGATCTGATCCATCTGATCAATAATCTCAGGTGACAGCGTACCTTCCTCGACGGGTGTTTCTGGTTCAACGGTGGTTACCACCGCGGTGGGAGCCGTGTAGTTCTTCTGCGCCTTCAGCAGGAAATACCCACCTACAATAAAGGCTGCACTCAAAATCAAGCAACCTGAGATAACGAGAATCAAAATCGTAATTCCGACTTTATTTTTCATTTTAACTGCCCTTTTTCGATGGTCGATTGGCGATCCGATATTGTTGACTGCAGTAATTTTACCAAAGGATGTATATCGTCAATGCGGGAATTGCCGTGTTTCGCGTTATAATCACGCCCATGAAGTATCATGTCTGGACCGAAGGCTGCCAGATGAATGTGGCAGATTCCGAGCGCGTTTCCTCGGCATTGGAGCATCTCGGTTACGAATATTCACCGGTGATTGAAGACGCCGACGTGATTGTTTTAAATACCTGCGTGGTGCGCCAGTCGGCTGAAGAAAAGGCTTACGGACGCCTTACCTCGCTCCTGCCAGTCAAACGCAAACGCCCCGAAGTGGTGATTAACCTCATGGGCTGCCTGGTAGGCATGAAAGATAATTCCCCTCTGCGTAAGCGCTTCCCTTATGTTGATGTGTTTTCACCGCCCTCAGACCCCGCACCGCTCGTGGAATACCTGCTGCAGCGCGAGGCTTACTCAGCAGAGCAGGCCGAAACTGCCCGGCGCTACGCCGTGATGGATGGCGACCTGCTGCTGCCGCATAACGCGGAGGTTCAACCGGTGATCGGCTGGATTCCAGTCGTCTACGGCTGCTCGCACGCGTGCGCCTATTGCATCATCCCCTACCGCCGCGGCGTGGAAAAAAGCCGCCCGCCCGAAGAAATCCTCAAGGAAGCACGTTCCCTGGCGGCACAGGGTGTGAAAGAAATCACCCTGCTGGGTCAAATCGTCGACCGTTATGGGCTAGATGAGCCTTCCTACCCACGGTTGGACGGGCTGCTGCGACAGTTGAGCGAGATCGAAGGCATCGAACGCCTCCGCTTCCTCACCTCCCACCCCAACTGGATGACCGACGAACTGCTGGATGCAGTGGCCACATTACCTAAGGTCATGCCGCACATCGAAATTCCCAACCAGGCGGGTGACGACCAGGTGCTGGAGAACATGCGCCGCGGGTACACCGCCGAGCAGTACAGGCGACTGGTGGAAAAAATCAGGGCGCGCATCCCGGGTGTCTCCGTTGCCACCGATATCATCGTGGGGTTCCCCGGCGAAACAGATGAGCAGTTCCAGCATACTTATGATCTGCTTGCCGAACTCAAGCTGGATGTGGCCCACCTGGCGCGCTACTCCCCGCGCACCGGTACCCTTTCGGAACGCACCATGCCCGATGACGTGCCTGCCGCCGAGAAATGGCGCCGTTTCAGGGCACTGGAAAAGCTGCAGGAAAACGTGGTGCGCGAGATCCACGCCACCTATTTAGGGAAGACTGTACCCATCCTCTTTGAGGAGAAGCTCAAGAAACGCTGGAAGGGTCGCACCCCCACCAACAAGATCGTCTTCGTGGAGTCCGATGCCGACCTGCGCGGACAGATCGTAGATGTGAAGATCATCCGCACCGGCCCCTGGTCCATGCTGGGCGAGATTTCCTAAAGGCGGACAGTTGTTCGCTACACGACAATAATCACGAAATACACAAAAAGGGGATTCATATCACTGAGAAAATTGGACTCGTTTCCTAACCTTATTCTCGCCCCCCTCTTTTCGATACCCAATTCACAAATAAGAGACTTAATCCATGCGTAGATTCGTTCTTGTCATCCTCCTCCCCCTGCTGACCATAGCCGCCGCACTGGCGTTCTATTTCCTGTACTACAATCCATCCGCTGACAACCAGCGCACGCGCATGGTCATCCAGTTCATCCGCCGCCCGCAGGACCATCAGGATTGGTCGACGCCGGCCGGTCAGCGCTGCGGGGATGCGGCCTTCACCATGCCCACCAGTGGCTTCATTGGCTACTTGTGGAACGACACCTTCAAGGCAGGCCACCCTCATGAGGGTATCGACATCTTTGCCGGAACCAACCCGGGAGTGACGCCCATTTACGCCGCCTACGACGGCTACCTCACCCGAGAATTGGATTGGAAATCCACGGTCATCATCCGCATCCCCTCCGACCCGCTGCACCCCGGCACCCAGATCTGGACTTACTACACGCATATGGCTGATGAAGACGGCAACGACATGATCGTCGGCGATTTTCCACCCGGCACCAGCGAGGTCTTCGTCAAAGCCGGCACCCTGCTGGGCTACCAGGGCAACTTCTCCGGCACCGCTGGCAACCCCGTGGGTGTGCACCTGCACTTCTCGATCGTCAAGGATGACGGCAGCGGTAAGTACACCAACGAGTACGAGATCGAGAACACCCTCGATCCCTCCCCTTATTTCGGTTTAAGTCTGAACGCGGATGCTGATCCGGAATTACCGCTGGTCTGCGGGGAGTGAAACTCACGCAAAGCCGCAAAGTACGTAAAGGAATTCTTTTTTTGTTGAATTCCGATGATTACCCTATTCTGCCTTTGACCGACAGGGTTTAAGTCTCACGCAAAACCGCAAAGTGCGCAAAGAAATTCTTTTTTAGGTTGAATTCCAATGATTACCCTATACTGCCTTTGACCAACAGGGTTTAAGTCTCACGCAAAGCCGCAAAGTACGCAAAGAAATTCGTTTATACCTGAGTTTGAACACTGGTGACAATCCAACATTACCATTGTCCTACGGAAATTCATCCCCTTGTAGAATGGCAATTATTTCAACCTTTTTGTTCCTTTCGCATTTTTCGTATATTTCGTGTTAATCTTTTTCCTGTTAATCCTTCTCCCGCTTCACCACTACCGTTGCAAAATCATCCTTGTGAACGGATCCCTGGCAGTACTCCTGCACCGCGTCCCACAGGTGCTTGCAAACCACCTTTCCGGGTTCTTTCTGGTGCTCTTGCAGCACCTTTACAATTCGGTTTACACCAAACTCCCTGCCGGTTTCGTCTCCGGCTTCATTAAGCCCATCGGTGTAGAACAGCACCATCCCTCCAGGCGGAAGCTGCACGTGCTGCCGATCCAGGCGTACATCCTCGAACAATCCCAGCGGCTGCCCCACATCCATCGGGATGTTGATCTTGCGGCCTTTCTCATCCAGGATGATCGGCAGCACGTGACCGGCGCGCGCATAAGTCAGTGTGCCTGCGGCAAAATCCAATATGCAGTAGATCAGCGTCACGAACATTCCCATCGCGTTCATTTTTAACAGGTAACGGTTGACCTGATGTAAAACCTGCCGCGGATCGGATGACTTTTCATAAGCCGTACGTACCAGGCTGAATGTGAGCGCCATGAACAGCGCTGCGGGCAAACCTTTATCCGATACGTCGCCGATCACAATTCCCAGCCTGTCATCACCCAGCGGGATAAAGTCGTAGAAATCGCCTCCAACAGCGCGGGCGGGCATGATCAGAGAACCAAAATCGTACCCGTTCTTCCGCGGCCGCCGTGCAGGCAAAATGCTCTTCTGAGTTTTGCGGGCCAGGTCCATCTCTGTCTCGAGAACGGAGAGCAGGCGTTCGGTGCGGTTGAAAAGCTGCGCGTTTTCAAGAGACAGGGTCATACTGTTGGTAAGGGTCATCAACAGGTCGATATCCGCCTGCGAAAAGGCATTCTCTTCATCCAGGTTTTGCAGACTGACGACCCCCCGGGCAGTGTTCCCCACCAGCATAGGCACTCCCAGCCAGGTCTTGGGCAGCTGCGTCCCCGGGATCACCTTCATGCGCTTTTCTTCCACTGCCTTGAGAATCTCTTGCAGGTTGATCATAAAAGGTTTCTTGGTGTGGATGATCGCAGCCCGCGAGCTGTCCACCGGCATCCACTGGTTGATATTGAGATGCTCCCCGTTCTCGATGGCATAATGATGGTAAACCCGGCGGGTGACCGGATCATACTGAGAGATCATCACCACCTGTGCATTGAAAGTGTCGCGCAGTTTATCTCCCACCAGGTTGTAGATGGCCTGCATCTCCAGTTTCGAAGAAAGCCCTTCCTGCACACTGTTGATCAAGGCCAGCATCTCGGCACGCTCAGATGCACACCTGGCATACAGCTCTGCAGCCGTTTTCCAGTCACCAGCCGCTTCAGCCTTTCCTGCGGCAGATTGCAGTTCGTCAGAATTGATATTCGAAAATCTAGCCATAGTACACTCCAATAAACAGGGCAATTCCAGAACTTACAGGTTGCTGAAAATTCCCAGCATGATGGACAGATCCATTCCGGCATGGAAAAGAATCGACGCCCAAAGTGCATTGGTCTTCTGAATGATGTATCCCCAGAGAAGCGCCAGCAGCACAACCACCACGAGGAAGATGGACATTTGAGAGGTGTAATTTGCCGCCTGGTGTAAGCCTGTGAAAACAAAGGCGATCATAAAATTCGAGAGGAACGCTCCCAGCAAGGGCTGCAGCCTTTTCAGAAAGAGCCCTCGGAACAAAAGCTCTTCCATCGATGCGTTGGCCAGCACAAAAAGGAGCAGCCACGGCGCCCATTTCCAGAACCCTGAAAGCGCTTCGGTATCTAAATTGAACATGAATTTTGCCGTCGGTATCGCAGTTATCGCTGCGATCACAAATGTCCCGATCCCAATCAGCAGGCCAAGCTTGAGATTCCCCTTCTGGATATACAAATCCTTTAGTGAACCGCCCATGCAGCGGGTCATGCCAATCACCACCACCCCAACTACGAAGAGTTCATTGAGTTTCTGCAAAAAATAACCGGTTGGTGAATTCCCGTCCACACGGAGATACTTGAGCAGATAGACGGCAAATATCCAATCCATGGAAACTGCCACCGCCATGATCAATAACCCTGCAAGAACAGGCAGCAGGGCAGCAATTTTTTCATTCTTCCTTACCAGAACAACCGAAAGGTACAACAAGGTTACCAGCAGAATCCTGCCGAGGTAATCCGCAGTGTACTGGCCGGTCCGGTCAAAGACCGGCCGTAATGGACTGAACACAACCATGATCAAAGCACCGACTCCCAGGAACAACAGGAGCGCAGCGACTTTAATCCACAAACCTGGTCTTTGGAGATTTCTTCCAGTTTCCATGATTGTTCTCCATTAATCTGAGCAAGTCCGGGCAGGATATTGGAATGTTGGATATCGATGGAATAAAAAGGCGCGGGATTGATTTACGGATTGCCTGCCGATGGATATCAAGTACTAAAAACCAGTAATTTACAGCCATCCCCCTCTCAACATACCCTTAAGACACAGTTAATATCATTATACAGACTGGCAATCAAGTTTCAACTGTACATGCGAATACTGTACACGAGAACAATGCTCGAGATAACCCTTGTTTCCTTATGCTATACTCGTATTAATGACCAGCCCAACATACATTCTTATATGTCCCGAATGCGGTGAGCACTTCGATCCTGCGAAACCGCAAACCTACTGCCACGCCTGCAATTCACCCATCCTGGCTCAATACGATCTTTCTGCACTCTCCCGTTTGCTCAAACGTGATGAGATTGCCAGGCGGCAGCGCGGGATGTGGCGCTGGCGCGAACTGCTGCCGGGACAAGATTATTCCGCCGTCGTCACCCTTGGCGAGGGCGACACTCCCTTGCTGCATCTGGAAAAAATTGGCAGTAACCTCCACCTCTCTCACTTGTTCGTGAAGGATGAAGCACTCAATCCCACCGGATCATTCAAAGCCCGCGGGATGGCTGCCGCTGTCTCACGAGTCGTCGAACTGGGGATCCGCGAATTTGTGATCCCTACCGCCGGAAACGCAGGCGGTGCGCTGGCCTTTTATGCTGGACGCGCCGGATGCAAAGCACATGTTTACATGCCGTCCGACACCCCCGCACCAATCCAGACCGAGGTCAAAATGTCCGGTGCGGACCTTCACCTCGTAGACGGGCTGATCAGCGATGCCGCCCGCCTGGCAACCGCAGCAGCAGCCGAACACGGCTGGTTCGATGTTTCCACCTTCAAGGAGCCGTACCGGGTGGAAGGCAAAAAGATCATGGGCTACGAGCTCGCTGAATGCCTGGGCTGGGAGCTTCCGGATGTGATCATCTACCCCACAGGCGGAGGAACCGGGCTGGTTGGGATGTGGAAGGCGTTCGACGAAATGGAAGCCCTGGGCTGGATCGATTCCCGGCGCCCGCGCATGGTCTCGGTACAATCCGATGGCTGCGCACCTGTCGTGCGCGCCTTCCAGAACAGCACCGAACGGGTGGAATTCTGGCAAAACGCCTCCACAATTGCTGCAGGACTGCGCGTTCCCTCTGTTTTTGCAGACCGTTTAGTGCTGCGTTGTCTGCACCAGAGTAAGGGCACCGCTGTTAGCGTGCCGGATGAGGAAATCCTCCAGGCACAAAGTGAGCTGGCAGAGCAGGAAGGTATCTGGGCTGCGCCAGAAGGAGCAGCGCCGCTGGCAGCCTTGAAGAAATTGATTAAAACAGGGTGGTGTAATTTAGATGAGAAAATTGTATTATTTAATACAGGAAGTGGATTGAAATACATTTGAGTTGATAATGAGTACACACGAAGCACGTACTGCCCTGGAAATCCTTTACAGCATCAGCCGCGAACTGGCGGCCAGCCTTGATTTGCATACGGTCATTACCCGGGTTCTTGAGCTCTCGACCGAGCAACTGGGGACAGTACGCGCCAGCCTGATCGTATTCAACAGCAATGCCAGTCCTGTCGACGCTGCCATCATCTACGACGGCACACCGATCTCGACCACACCCGAGCAGATGAAAGATATCGTCAAGTTCGGACTTGCCGGCTGGGTGATTCGCAACAGGCAGGCCGTCCTGCTTCCTGATACTCATAAAGACAAGCGCTGGCTCGTCCGGCCGGATGAATTGAACCAGCAGGATCCTTCCAAATCTGCCTTGTGCCTGCCGCTGATGGCACAGGAGCAACTCGTGGGCGTTCTCACCATCGTGCACCCGCAGGTTGATTTCTTCACCAATGAACAATTCAAACTGCAGCAGGCAATTGCTGACCTGTCAGGGATCGCTATCCGTAACGCCCAGTTGTATGAAGACATTCGATCCGCACGCGTCCGTTATCAAGACCTGTTCGAAGACAGCATTGATCCGATCCTGGTTACGGATACCGCAGGCAGGATCATCGAAGCCAACCGCCAGGCTGTGTCAGTGACCGAGTACACACGCCAGGAGCTTGTCTCGCTGAAGATCTCAGCCATCCACGAAATCCCGAATGGTAAGATCGATGAGGTAATCAATAAGAAGAATACCGATGATACTGTAAAGTATGAATCCAGGCTCAATTGCAAGGTGAGCGGAAGCCTGCCTGTCGAAGTTCACGCTTCGTGTATCACCATCCAGGACAAGGATTATATCCAGTGGATTATTCACGACATTACCGAACGGAAAAGCCTTGATTCACTGCGCGGAGACTTGAGCGCCATGATTTACCATGACCTGCGCTCTCCACTCTCAAACGTCATCTCCAGTCTCGAGATCATGACCAGCATCCTCACCCCGGAGGAGACCAATCACCTGCAGCAGCTGATCGATATTGCCAACCGTTCTGCCAGCCGCATGCAGCGCCTGGTAAATTCACTTTTGGATATCAATCGGCTCGAAGCCGGACAACCAGTCATGCAAAAAACGGCTGTTGATGTTGAGCAGATGATCAGCGAGGCCGTGGACATCATCCTTCCTGCGGTACGCAACAAGGAACTGGAAATCGAAAGACTGATCCCGGCTATGATTCCACCGCTTCTCGTGGATGAAGACATGATCCGCCGTGTCATTATCAACCTGCTCGAGAACGGTGCGAAATTCGCCCCGCCGCGGACGAAGATCACCATCGGAGCAAAATTGAACGGCAATCTGATCACCCTGTGGGTGGAAGATCGCGGGCCTGGTATTCCTGACGAGGCACGCGAACAAATATTTGATAAATTTGTTCGCCTGCGTGGAGATGGGTTTACCCGTGGATTGGGTCTGGGTCTTGCTTTTTGCCGTCTCGCTGTACAGGCTCACGGTGGTAAAATTTGGGTTGAAAACCTTAAGGACGGTGGTTCGCGTTTCATCTTTACCCTACCCGCAGCCCTGAAAGGATGATCCCAGACTCAAGGAATCCGTATGCAAGAGATAGCCTCTCACGTTTTTATTGAAACAGATTATCCAGGTGTGACACTCGGCGCCATCAACTGGCAGCACGGCTTGATTCTCATCGATGCCCCCTTCCTGCCGGATGATATTCGGTTATGGCGAACTGCCACCATGACCCTCACCCACAGCATTGAACGCCTCATGGTAAACCTCGATGAACACTACGACCGCACGCTCGGGTCGCGCCAGTTTGAATGCGTTGTCGTTGGACATGAACGCATGACACAGCTCTTTAAAGACCGCCCTGTTGCTTTTAAACCGCAAACCCTTGAAACCGGCGCGGAATGGGAGTCTTTCAACAACCTGGGCAGCATCCGCTGGTCTGCGCCTGAGATCACCTTCAGCGATACAATGGAAATCCATTGGGATGAGCATGCCCTGCTCCTGGAATCACACCCGGGGCCTTCGAACGCAGCCATCTGGGCAGTTCTGCCTGCAGAACAAATCGTCTTTATCGGCGACGCCGTAATCCCGTCTGCTCCTCCATTCCTATCCAACGCTGATCTCGCAGCCTGGATGCAAACCCTCGCCGATCTTCAAAAACCTGAGTACAAGCACTTCACCATTGTCAGCGGCCGCAGCGGTGTGATCACCCAGAACGAGGTAAAGAACCAGGTTAAGAATCTCGAAAAGATCGCCAAAGTGATCGAAAAACTGAACGAAAAGGCGCCGAGACAGGATGAAATTGAAAAAGCTGCTCATGCAATTTTAAAAAATTACGAGACGCCTAAAGACAAGGAGCAGCTGTATTTCCTGCGCCTTCGCTACGGCCTTATCCAGTACCTGCGCAGGCAGCTTGGTACATCACTCGAAACCAGCGAGTAGAATCCACCCATCACCAACTTGACTGTGATGCTAACTTCTGCAACAAGTAAACAACACCTGGCAGCCGTTCTCCAGAGGCTTGTCATGGTATACGGTAATCCTACATGGCGAACCCCGCTGCCTGCGGTTGATGAACTTATTTCCACCATCCTTTCACAGAACACCAACGATACCAACCGCGACAAAGCCTTCCTTTCTCTAAAATCACGTTTCCCCGATTGGGAACAGGTACGCCAGGCAGATGAAGAAGAAATCATCGATGCAATCCGCGTTGCGGGATTGGCTAACCAGAAAGGTCCGCGCATTAAAGCCGTCCTCAACCAGATTTACGAAGAGACCGGCGGACTCGATCTGAGCTTCCTGGCCAGCCTGCCCGTGGATGAAGCCCGCGCATGGCTGATGCGATTTAAGGGAGTGGGATTGAAAACTGCAGCCATCGTCTTGCAGTTTTCTCTCAACCGTCCAGCCTTCCCGGTGGATACACATATCTACCGGGTTACCGGCAGGCTTGGTGTACGTCCTGCGTCGTTCAATTTGGAAAAGACCCATCGCCTGATGGAAGAACTGGCTGCCCCCAAGGATTACTATGCTGGCCACCTCAACCTGATCCGCCTTGGACGTGAGAGCTGTCATGCCCGCAAGCCGGAATGTCCGCGTTGCCCGGTAAACGACCTGTGCCCATACCCGCACAAGGAAACCTAATCCCTCCAAACGTGTGTGCAATCGGTTCATTGCATTTTATATCCCCCTATGCAATAATCAAAATACATTCACCAATCCGCAAAATAGAATAGACATTGCCGCAAACGGAACCGGATACGGGGGTATTATGATCACCTGTCCCAAGTGTCAGACCGTCAATCCCTCGGATGCAGTCGCGTGCAGTAAATGCGCAGCGGTACTCCTCGCTCAACCCACCTTCGGGGAGAGGGTAAAAAAGAACCTTGTGTGGATTATCATATTCTTTCTGGGTCTGGTATTTTCAACAATCACGAACCTTACCCTGGAGGCCGCAGATTTCGTATTCATACAAGTTTGCCTTTCCGTAATAGTGCTCGTCCTTTTTGTGGTCCTCCTGGTGGCCCTGTTCAGGAAACACCCTCTGCACGATCTCTACCTGCGCCGTGCGGAACAGTACCTGGCATCGGACCCTGCTCAGGCAAGAGCAGATTATTTAAATGCACTCAAATTCACTCCCCCTGAGGCACGATTCAAAGCGCTGCTCAGTTACTTTTCTTTGTGGAACCAGCTGGATCCAGACACGGCACAGCTGTCATTGATCAACCTGATCCGTATTCTCCCGGCTAACGAAAGGCTATCTCTGGGAGGGAAATACCCTAAGACGATGGTCAGCCTGGATCAAAGACTGGATGAAGAAGGGCAAAATGCCCTGATCAAGGGTGATCCGGTCATGGCTGCCCGCAAACAGATCTACCGCTCATACTTCCTTGAATCGAAGGCAGGCAGCCTGTTCCAGACAAAACAAACTACCAACCTTCTGGAAGCCGCGGTGGATGGCGCACAAAAGGGATGGCAGCAGGCATCGTATATCGGATCGATCAACGAATTACGCACCAAGGTGCAGGCAGGTGGATACGCGATAGTCCTGCAGGCTTGCCCCATTTGCAGAGCCATCGTCGATGAAAATCATGAACCCAAACACAAGAAGAAAATCTACCCCATCCACCTGGTTCCGGATGAAATCGCTTCTGTCAGGCAGGCATATCAAGACAGATACTCAATCACCCGCAAGTAAACTGACCTTTCGGGTATAATCTGTCGTCATGACAGAAATGTGGCTTGTACGGCATGGACAAACGGATTGGAACCTGGCAGGCATTTACCAGGGTCAGAGTGATATCCCGCTTAACGAGACGGGCATCCAGCAGGCATCAGACCTTGCGCAGAAGCTCAAGGGAAAGCACTTCGACGCCATTTATTCCAGCGACCTCAAACGCGCCCGAAAGACTGCCGAGATCATTGCGCAACAGGTGGGAGCACCCATCTTTACCGATCCGCGGCTGCGTGAAATCAGGCAGGGTGTCTGGGAAGGAATGTCCATCGAGGAAGTCAAGAAAATATATGCTCCCGACTTCAGCCGTGATCCTGAATTCATCAATACACCTCGCGCTGAAGGGGCAGAATCATTGGCTGAAGTGATCACGCGCATGGTCGCAGCGGCCAACGACATCCACGACCGGCATAACGGCAGTCGCGTTCTGCTGGCATCGCACGGCCTGGCAGTGGCCGTTCTCTACCTCACGGCAAACCACGCGCCTTATCATAATATCTACCATCACATCCCTGACAACGGTCAACCGCTGGTGATCAACGTTGATTCAAGGATCGATCTGCCTGATTTTTCACAATATCATTCATAGAACGAATATAGAACAAGTTTCCTAAACCTATTGACATTATAGAAATATTGTTCTATAATGTGACTGTTCGATCTAATCAGAAGCAATCACGATTCAGGAGGAACAGTCATGAACTTGAACGCTACCCACTCTGGAACTCGCAATCCCTTTCAAGTAATCAGCCGGGTGAACATCCGCTCCAATAGCGTCTACACCCTCATCATTATTCTCGCTCTAGTTGCCTTTGAGGCCTTCAATTACGGTACAACTGCATACGCGCTGAAAGACCTGCTTGGCGACTTGCGCTTTGCCGGTATCCAATGGGCTACCCTGATGGCGCTGGCATTTTGCGGCCTTGATTTTGCCGGGATTGCCCGATTGATCAACCAAAAGGGCAGATCTGATGACCGCAAGGAATCCTGGTACCTCTTCAGCGCGTGGCTGATCGCCGCCGCCTTTAACGCTGCGCTCACCTGGTGGGGTGTTTCCATCGCCATCAACAATCACGCACTGACCAGTTCACTGGTGGCCAATACCCAGAACCTCACCACCATTGTCCCAGTACTTGTTGCCGTCATGGTATGGGTGATCCGCATCCTGATCATCGGCTCGCTCACTTCAGCCCTCGAACAGACGCGGCCAAATCGCAGCCAGACTGAAAGGCAGCGTACAACAGGTTTTCCGCTCAACAACCAGACCGTTTCTACACCTGCACGCGCCCAGACCCAACCCCACAGCCAGCCAGTGAGACCCGCTACACCCCGCCCGTTACAGGGACAGGCATACAAAGCCTACACACCCGCATCCAACAGGCCGCAGAACGAATTTATGGCAGCAGAAAATCGCTCGCGCGATTTCTAAAACAATTGAATACGCTTTGATCCACTGAACAGCCCTACCGATCGGGCTGTTTCAGTTTAATTGGGAAGTTAATCTCCTGCACAATGAACAGCATACGGTCCAACAAGACGACCTCTGATGATGACCTGCAGGAGAACCCGTGCTAAAGGAGGTTATAATTTCTGCATGATAGCTTTGCCTGACAATGAACCAGTCTTGATTTCAACCCAAGAACAATTCAATGACCTTATCGCTGCAATCAACAGCGAGCCTGTGCTCGCAGTGGATACTGAATCCAACAGCCTTTTTGCCTACCAGGAACAGGTCTGCCTGCTGCAGATTGCCACACCCGCCCAGGATTACCTGATCGATCCGTTATCCGTACCGGATATTTCTCCACTCTCTACAATTTTTGCCAATCCCAAACAGCAAAAGATTTTCCATGCGGGGGAATATGATCTGATCTGTCTCAAACGCGATTATGGTTTCAAATTCGTGAATCTCTTTGACACCATGATCGCCGCCCGAATCCTCGGAGAACCGCAGGTGGGACTCGGCTCGTTATTGGAGACCTATTTCGGTATCACTGTAGACAAACGTTTTCAACGAGCCAACTGGGGGACCCGCCCACTCACTGGCCCCATGTTGGATTATGCGCGAATGGACACGCATTACCTATTTGCCTTGAAATCCCGCTTCGAAGAGCAATTGAAGCAGCAAGAGTTATGGGAACTGGCTAAGGAGGATTTTGCGATCCTTTGCAGCATTGAACCGCCTTCCATTGAACCCAATGGTAAATCCTGCTGGAAAATTTGCGGCTCGACGCGCATCAATGGACGGCAAGCCGCAATTCTTCAATCTCTATGCATCTACCGCGACCAGCAGGCGCGCAAGATGGATCTTCCTCATTTCAAAGTGTTCTCGAATGCTTTCCTCGTCGATCTTTGCCAGGATCCGCCGCATTCACTTGAGGAATTAAGTAAAAGACGCGGTGCCACGGAACGCATGCTCAAGAGGCACGGCGCCAATCTGCTCAAGGCCATCCAGCAGGGAGAGGAATGTCCGCCTCTCAACCGCCAGCCGCGCTCCAGGCCAAATGAACAATACGTCACGCGCCTGGAAAAATTAAAAGAATGGCGCAAGTTAAAAGCCAAAGATTTGAAAGTCGAATCGGATGTCGTGATTCCAAAGGACATCATGGAAAAAATTGCCGCGCTCAACCCGAGAAACAAGGGGGACTTGCATGCGATCATGCAGAATACTCCCTGGCGGTTCAGGCATTACGGTGATTTCATTCTTAAAGAACTATCAAAATCGGAGGAACTATGAAAATTACATTTGATGGCGCAGCACGCACCGTTACCGGTTCCAAGCATTTGATCGAGGTCAACGGCAGTAAACTGCTTTTGGACTGCGGGTTGTTTCAAGGCAGACGAGCAGATACCTACCAGCGCAATCAGAGTTTTTCGTTTGATCCCAAAAGCATCGATGCCGTGGTTCTTTCTCACGCTCATATCGATCACAGCGGCAACCTTCCCAACCTGGTAAAAAATGGCTTCGAAGGCCCAATCTATGCCACACCGCCCACGGCCACGCTGGGTAACATCATGCTCCAGGACGCGGGCCACATCCAGGAATCGGACATCGCGTACGTGAACAAGAAACGCGCGCGCCGTGGTGAACCGTCCGTTGAACCGCTCTATACAGTGGCGGATGCAGTAAAAGCAGTGGAACATTACTATCCGGTCAATTACAACGAATCCTTCTCCCCCGTTCCGGGCGTGGAAGTGCATTTTTATGACGCCGGTCACATCCTTGGCTCCGCTGCGATTCGCCTGGATATCGACGAAAAAGGCGCCCGTAAAAGCCTGTGGTTCTCGGGAGACATTGGTCGCAGTGACCTTCCATTGATCACCAACCCGGTGCTTCCTTCAGATGTGGATTATTTACTGATGGAATGCACTTACGGCGACATGGAGCATTTCACCGTGGAGGAGGCCTTTGAATCCTTCAAAGCAGCTGTGATCAAGACCTTCAACCGCGGCGGCAAGGTGATCATCCCCGCTTTCGCAGTTGGCCGCACCCAAGAGATTGTCTATTTCCTGAACCGGCTCATTTCAGATGGCGAGATTCGCCCTGTCCCTGTGTACGTCGACAGCCCGCTGGCAGTCGAAGCCTCCAAGATATTCCGGCAGTATCCAGAATACTTCGATGCAGAAACCAACACTTTCATCCGCGAAAACCACCATCCAGCCCTGGATTTCGAAGGCCTCACTTATATCAGCTCCGTTGAGGAATCCAAAGCACTCAATAATAAACACGAACCGATGGTGATCATCTCCGCTTCGGGCATGGCCGAAACCGGACGCATCCTGCACCACTTAAAGAACAACGTGGAGAATCCGCGCAACATGGTGCTGATTGTGGGCTGGCAGGCACCCGATACCCTCGGCCGCAGGCTGGTGGAAGGCGCCAAGGAGCTGAGTATTTTCGGCCAGCGATTCGAAGTGCGCGCTGAAGTGCAGACCATCCACGGGCTTTCCGCACATGCCGGTCAGGATTTCCTGCTCAAGTACGCTGCAGCCGTCAACGGACGCGCCAAGAAGATCTTCCTGGTGCATGGTGAAGAGGATGCAGCTACCGCATTCATGGCTAAGCTAGATGAAAAGCGCATCGGTCCATACGAATATCCGATTTTGAATGAGACCGTGGAGTTTTAGCCGAATTCAGGTATAATTTCCCTCGCTGGAGAGGTGCCGGAGTGGTTGAACGGGGCGGTCTCGAAAACCGTTATGGCTCTCGTGGTCATCGTGGGTTCGAATCCCACCCTCTCCGCCTAAGAACAAGGCTGCGAGGGTGCAGAGTACGCGACCCTCTCCGCTTTTTCATTTAATTTTGCCAATTTTATTCGGGTTCGAACCCTCACTCCCTGCGGGAACGAGTAGATCCCCTCTCACGATATCCACCGCGTATACCCCATCAACACACTTTTTAATAGCCCTTGTTTCAATTTCTCATCATTATTGCTATAATAGAACATATTTTCGTTTCGGAGCTGCGCATGCCGATCCCCTCTCTTAACCTGAAACAGGCCCGACTGGTCAATCTTGCCGCACAGGGATTACTCACACCGCCCTCCTCCCCGGCAACCAAAACCGATGTTCTAAACGCCATCCAGCGCATCGGTTCTCTTCAAATCGATACCATCCACGTGGTGGCGCGCAGCCCATACTTTGTGCTTTTTAGCCGCGTTGGGAACTACCAGCCCGGTTGGCTGGATGAACTCCAGGTTGAAAGATCAATCCTCGAGCAGTGGGCGCACGAAGCCAGCTACGTGCCCCTGGAGGATTACGCCCTCCACCGCCAGCGCACTCTGGAAGGCTCGCGCCGGGCTTATTTCCACGGTTGGGCCGTGGAGAACTGGGATAAAGTTACTGCGGTTTTAGATGCCGTGCGCTCCAACGGCGCGGTACGCTCCGCCGACTTCAAGACCGAAAAACAGCCCGGCGGCTGGTGGAATTGGAAATTCGAAAAGGCAGCACTGGAATACTGGTTCAACGAGGGGAAACTGCTGGTGGTGAAGCGCGAGAACTTCCAACGCGTTTACGACCTGCACGAACGTGTTCTTCCAGACTGGAACGACTCCAGTCTCCCTTCCATTGACGAAATCTACAGTCAATTGATCTTGAAGACAGTTCGCGCGCTAGGTGTGGCACGCCCGGCCTGGATCGCTGATTACTTCCGCATCAATAAAAAGACTGTGGCCAGCCTGCTTCCCGCTTTGATCAGCAGCGGACAGCTGCTGGAATCAGCGGTTGAGGGCTGGACTGAACCCGTACTGTACCTTCCGGAACAGGAACCCCTGCTTCTCGCAGCCCTGGCAGGCAAACTCGAGGCATCCTGCACAACCCTGCTTTCCCCATTTGATCCCCTGATATGGGATCGCGCACGTACGCGGCAGCTGTTCAATTTTGACTTCACCATCCAATGCTACCTTCCGGAAGCCAAGCGCACATATGGCTACTTCCCCTTGCCCGTCCTCCACAACGGCGAACTCGTCGGCCGTTTGGATGCAAAGGCACACCGCAAGGAAGGTGTCTTTGAAGTGAAATCGTTTTATCTTGAAAAGGATGTCTCGCTGACGGCAGAGATGTCAACCGCCCTGGCAGGCGCAGTTCAAAATTGCGCTGCCTGGCATCAGACTCCGCAGGTTGTGCTCACCCGCTGCGACCCGCCGGAATGTGAAACGGCTTTACGTTCTGCGTTCAACTCACAGGGATAACCCCCAGGGTTCCTATGACGAACGGGTAGAAAAAAGCCCCGGTGAATGAATTTCGCCGGGGCTGTGATTTTTGATCGTAAGAATCAGTTGACAGCCACCGGTGATGGAGTGGTCATCCCATCAAGGATGGTTTCCAGCGACATGGTATGAACGCAGCGGCCGCGGGTACTAAAATACTCGCAATCGCACGTCCAAACGCCATTCTCATAATGCACATCGTGAGAATTGTTGTCGCCCTTCACAGAAACCTTGAAGGAATGAAACACGAACCGCTCGCGTTCTTGAGCATATCGTTTGGCTTTTTCGATCTTGCCGATCATACTGTAATCCATCAGGTGTATCTCCTTTTCGAGGATATGTAAACAAAAAGGCACGCAGAACTACAGCGTGCCTTTCAACGGTTACAAACGAATTGTGAAGCCAAAACTCGCATAGCGATCAAGTCTCCTACATTTTTATTAGTTTAGTCCTATATTTCTCGTTTGTCAACAATACATACTCTACAATTACCCTACATTATTAAACTCCGGCAGCCTCTTCTCCATCACCAGGGCATCTTCGCCGCCATCGTAGTATCCATTCCAGATGTCCTTATGGTGATATCCGCACTTCAAATATAGCGCTTGCGCTTGAATATTTGAGCGGCGTACGGAGAGTTTGACATACGGCATACCCATTTCTTGTTCACACGCCCTGAGCAAAGCCTCAGCGATCCCCTGCCGCCTGTACTGGGGCAAAACTGCAAGTGTGGTGATCCATCCCACCCCCTGCGTGCGTTTGATCTCACCGCCGGTAAACCCCACCATCCGGCCGTCAGACACTGCCTTAATACGCACAAGGCCCGGCAGGATCAGTGCCGCGATCTGCTCGAGCAGCGGCCAGGCATCCAATGGAAAGCAAGCCTTTTCCATTTCACCCATTTGCTGCAGGTCACCAATGGTTGCGGGAAGCAGTTCGAAATTCACTGTTGAAGTCATATCGTTGAGAAAAGTGGGTTGGGATTTCTTCACCCAACCCACTTCTGAACATCTGGTTTCTGGTCTACTTATCCTTGGTTTCACTCTTCTTCACGAAATCGCCGAGTAGACTGGTGAATTCCATGGGGAAGATGTACTTGGTGGATGCTCCCTGCGCCATGTTCTTGAGAGTGTCGAAGTATTGCAGGGTCATCGTCTTTTGATCGATGTCCTTGGCTGCGGCAAAGATTGCCTGGAGTGCTTGCTGGTAACCTTCAGCCTGCAGAATCTGAGACTGCCGGCTGCCTTCTGCCTTGAGGATGGCAGCCTGCTTTTCACCTTCAGCCTTGAGAATATTGGACTGTTTCTCACCCTGTGCCACGTTGATGGCAGCTTCGCGCGTACCGGTGGATTCGGTCACGACTGCACGGCGGGTTCGTTCTGCGGTCAACTGGCGGTTCATGGATTCCTGGACGTCGCGCGGAGGAACGATCTCACGAATTTCAACGTTGGTCACTTTGACACCCCAGCGCTCGGTTACTTCATCGAGGCGGGCGCGCAAAGAGGTGTTGATCTTCTCGCGTTCAGAAAGCACGCCGTCAAGCATGATGCCGCCGATGACGGAACGCAGTGTGGTGGTGGCGATACCCTGTGCTGCCAGTTCGAAATTCTGAACCTGCAGAACGGATTGCACGGGGTCGAACACCTTGTAGTACCACAGGAAGTCGATCGAAATGGGTGCGTTATCCTGGGTGATCGAAGTCTGCGCCGGGATCTCGCGTACCTGTTCGCGGAGGTCAACGGTCACCGGGCGATCCACAAACGGGATCAGCAGAACCAGGCCCGGACCTTTGGCTCCGATGCAGCGCCCGAGCCGGAACACAACCACGCGGCGGTATTCAGGGACAATCTTAATGGCAGCTGCCAGAAAGATCACTACCAGAATGACAACGACGCCGATCAAACAATAGACTAATACCTGTCCTTCACCAAACAACTTTACACCTCCTGGTTATGATTCGGATGATTCACAAATTTACTTCTTTTCGTCCACAGGCTCAACCAGCAAGAGTAGTCCTTCCCTGCCGGTCACTCTGGCCAGTGCACCTTTGCGAATGGGTTTTAGGCTGCGGGCAGTCCATTCCTCGCCGCCAACGTAGATCGTACCTTCATAGAGAATATCCGTGCGAGCTTCGCCAATCTTGCCGATCAGGATGGCAAGGTCCTGTGCAGGGGTCATTTTCAAAGCTTCGATACCCTTCCTGGCGATGATCCACAACAACCCCACAGCAACAACGCTCACCACAATGGCCAGCGCCGGGTGAATCGCGGGGGCGCCGGAATCGACACGGAATAGAAAGATCGATCCCACCACGATTGACGCGACTGCGGGAATGAGTAGAATCCAGCGCTTATACTTCCTTAGCGCAAGAAGGAAGGGAACGACTCCCACTACCAAAAGGATCAACGCCCAGAGATTGATCGGCAGCGTATAAACCGCATACCCCGCGAACCCGATGGCAATCAACACCCCTACTTCCAGAAAACCTGTGCCCGGTGTGAATAGAGCCAGAACACCGAGAATAAAACCGATGACGAGAATCAGGTAGGCAACATTTGGATCAATTAGTAAGTTCATTCTCTCCTTTCAATTTCTCCCTTATTCATTCTACACTACTCTTGGAGACTTGCATCAATCTTTTCGATCTACCTCTCATTATATGGAGCATTTGTCATTTTTGTATAAGAAACCATGCTCAACCAGGCTGGATTGGTTGCAGCGGAAGGGATTGAAAACACGATCCTACACATCCAGATCCTCCTCAACTTGTAATGCATCTGACTTTATGAAATAATACTCTTACATATCTCTCCTTCAGGTCGTCTGCTCAAAAGGGGTCTCACATGAGTCTCAAGGAACTATACCCGGCAATCGAATCAGCATATCACGCATTGGAACCGGTGTATGCCCCGGCACTCCAGGAGGGCTGCGTCTCGGCAGGCTTGTCAGGTCCCGAGTTTTTCATGCTGCTTGCCCTGCCCACCTTCCACCCAGATCCAATCAGTGCCAAAATCCTGCAGGTTCGAGGGGCTTACACTTCTCTGGAACGGTATGAATTTCTGTTAACCAGCCTGCAATCGAAGAACTTGCTCGAGAGTATCGGGGATCAAACATATAATCTAACGGTAGTCGGTCAAAGGACGATCAAGGAGATCATGCAGCCGGTATATGCCGCGTTGAGCGGTATTCAAGCGCTCTCGGTGACTGAGATGATGGATCTTGCCAGCCGCTTGAAGGACTGCGCAGATGCCTGTCTGGCTGCCCCCGAGCCCCCCGGCACCTGGAGCATTCAACATACGCGGCGTATGGATCCGGGTTCAGGTGCTTCGATGATGGTCAGGATCGAGCAATTTTTGACTGAATTGACCGCTTTCCGTGATGACGCGCACCTGGCCGCATGGAGGAGTTACGAGATTAACGGGCACGCCTGGGATGTGCTGACCCTTCTCTGGGTGGAAAAAGGGTTGACCGTTGAAGAAATCAACTCGAAGTTGAAACGCCGCGGAAACTCGCTCGACCAGACGCAAGCGGCTGTCAGTCAGCTGAGTAAAAAGGGATGGGTGGTGGTAGAAGGAGCTCTGGTGCAAATTTCACCGTTTGGCACCGAAATTCGCCAGATCACCGAGGAAACCACCAACCGGTATTATTACATCCCGTTCAAATCGTTCAGAGACCTTGAAGTAAAACAACTCATCGAACTCTTGAACAAATTTCGCCGCTCGCTGCCAAAGTCTTAATTAAGTACTTCTGAGGAGCAATGCATGACCACATCTTTTACCTGGTACGGACACGCCGCAATCGGCATTGTCACCTCCGGATTCTCGCTGCTTGTCGATCCATTCTTTAAAGGTAATTCCCAGGCCAGCCAGAGTTCCGATTCGATTAAGGTGGATTTCGTGCTGGTTACCCACGGCCACGGCGACCACCTGGGAGATACGATCGAGATCGCCAGAAGGAGCGGGGCAACCGTCATTTCCAATGCAGAGATATGCAACTGGCTGGCAAAAAAAGACATCAAAGTGCATGGGATGCACCTCGGCGGCGGTTTTCATTATCCGTTCGGTTATCTGAAAATGACCTTTGCCCTGCATGGCTCGGCCCTCCCTGACGGCTCCTATGGCGGCAACCCCGGCGGATTCCTGCTCACCACGCTGGAGGGCAAGAAGATCTACCTGGCCGGTGATACCGGTTTGTTCAGCGACATGAAGTTGATCGGCGAAGAGGGCATCGACCTGGCGGCACTGCCCATTGGCGACAACTATACGATGGGACCCGATGATGCCCTTCACGCAGTCAAGCTGCTGCAGCCAAGGGTAGTGGTGCCCATCCACTACAACACCTTCCCGGTCATCCAGCAGGATCCGGCAGGCTGGGAACAGCGTGTTTCGCAAGAGACCAGCTCCAGCGTGGTCTTGATGAAACCCGGCGACACTATCGAAATCAATTAATTCCAACGGATACTCCGCGCAATCTTCCAGAATCCGCCCGATCGGGCGGATTCTGGCATCATTCATGCAACTACAATACAAAACTGCTGCTGAATGCTGTGTGGAGGTATGAATATGGATACAATTTTAGAACTCTTGACTACCCTGGGAAGATTCGCCGTCGGTCTTTGGCCAGTGATGTTCATCGTGCTGCTGATCGGCGTCTTCAAGCGCCGCGAAGGTTTCGGCACCATGCTTCGCACTTCAGCCAAGGCGCTCATCGTCAGCTGGGCTTTCTTTGCCATTCTGCGATCATTGTTCCACATTCTAAAGCTGGAAACATTCGTACTGATACCAGAACCCGTCAATTCACAATTATTCCTGATCGTTGGGTTGTTCCTTCTGCCCCTTGTGGTGGCCATTGTGCTTGAGGAACGCCGCAGGCATTTCATCGTGAAATCCATCGAAGATATGCAGGCGCTTTCTCCTTCAGATTTCGAACAGCTTGTCGCTGATACCTACCGCGACCAGGGACACCAGGTTGAGGTTGTCGGTGCATCCGGTGATCACGGCATCGACCTGATCGTGCGCACACGCCGCGGGGATATCTGGATCGTTCAATGCAAAAAATACCGCGGCAAGGTCGGTGAACCGGTAGTGCGCGATTTCTACGGCACGCTGCGCGCATCCCATGCCAGCGCCGGAGCGATCGTCACCTGCGGATACATTACCGACCAGGCGCGCCTCTGGGCTGAAGGCAAACCCATCTACCTCTATGATGGGCGCGAGTTCTTGAAGATCATCGAATCCACACGTTACCGCCGCAACCTGCCCTTAAAAGCTCGCGATAAACTGCGCGAAGTTGCAGCTTCAGCAACCCCGGCGACAGCTGCTCCACCTGCTGCGGTTGGTGTGGCTGCTGCTGTTGCACCCGCCAATCCGTTCAAGAATGTCCTCCAGCCAGCAATGGAATCAATTTACTCCTCGCGCGCTGCCTCCTCCGAACCAGCGCAGGAAGCCCCTTATGAAACAGAGCTGCCTGACAAGACGCCCTTCATGGATTTGTCCAACACACCCGATTGTCCCGTATGTGGGGTTCCCATGGTTGAACATACTGTGAAGGTATTCCCCTTCCGGACGAAAAAGGAATATATCTGCGCCAACGCTCCTGCATGCAGCGAAACCATGCCCAAGGACTAATCTTCAGCGATTCGAGTAAGCGCCCTCATATCGAGGGCGCTTCTTTTTTATGCTCATCCAGCAGCTTTTGAAAAAACCTGCCGCGCGGGGTTTCGTGGAAGTGTGTATATCCATACTTCTCGTAATTGAATCCCCTGGCCGCTGCCTTTTCCTTCGCCTTTTCCGGAAAGATAAAAGCTGTCACCGTTTCAGCAAAATCCTCGATTGAATTAAATTTGGCGTTCACACCACACGGCGGAGGCGGACTGCCCACCCGGTACCAGAACACCTTCCAGCGCGGAAAAGCCTTATGAAGAATCTTGATTGGAAAACCGCTGCCAGTCTCCGCGCGCATGCGCTTTGAGAGTTGCCACCCATAGCTGGCATCCAACGCATGCCCCAGCTCGTGAACGATCGTCCATTCAGTCAACCTGATTGAATTAAAATTAATTCGGTCGTGGTAAGCAAACTGATTACCGCCCTTACGATCTACATGAATCACATAATTCTTGTAGGATCTTGTAGGAAATATTGAGCCAGTGATCTCATAAAAATGATTAATGGTGTTCACAAGCCGCTCTTCCAATTCAGTGGTTAAGTCGCCACCGATTTGAAATTGATGTGCAATATCAATATCCTCGTATTTAACCTGATGTACTTTCATATCAAAAAGCTTCTATCCAAATCCTTTCTGGAAGATGATCCACATACCAGTAATGTATAAGATGATCAGTGCCATTGCATCTGCTTCAATAAAACCAATCCGTTTTTCCAACCGGCCAAGATTTCCTACAAGTGCAACAACTGTCATTAGCAGACCAAGCATGCCTATGAATTGAAACGTGGGATCGATCACGTTTAAGAACCTCCCCTTGGTGTAGAAGAAATCAGTTAATCCCAGTGCAAACATGTTGAACATATTACTGCCAAAGAGATTCCCTATCGCCATGTCGCTTGCACCGATCTTGATGGCGGATATCGTGGTAACTAATTCCGGGAGAGATGTGACCATTGCAACCAGCGTTGTTCCAATAAACGTAGTGCCAAGTCCGGTAATTTCTGCAATCGTCGCACTGCTGTTCACCATAAAGGGCGTAATTGTGATTAGAACCCCGGCAGCAACCAGGAATCCCGCAATTCCGACCCATAATTTGGGTGTTTCGGATGGAATTTCATCTTCAGGGATAGATATTTGTTTGCTTTCATGTGAAATGAGCCTTACTGCAATGATATAAGCAACCACGATGATCAGTGCATCCAGACCAACCCAGCCGATTTTGATATTGATATCAGCCAATTGGAAGAACAGGACAAGGGCAATAAGCATCACAGCCAAACTTCCTGAAAGAGCATGCCGGCGTGCTGCTTTTCTTAACAGCCGTTGATTCCGATTGATAATATCAAGTGAAGCTAATAACAACATATTGAATGAATTACTTCCCAGCAAGTTACCGGCTGCAATATTGGGTGACTGTTGGTTAACGGCACTGATCGATGTGAGAATCTCAGGAAGTGATGTCGCACCTGCCATTAAGAGCACACCAATGAACATGCCTCCCAACTTGGTACGTACAGCAATAACATCCCCGAATTTTGCCAGGTAATATGCAGCTGCAACAATAACTGCAGCTGAAGCAAAGAACTTAATCCATACCATGCTCATCACCTTTGGTCCCGCATCCAGGAACCCCTTTGACAACATCCAATTTCCAGGCTGCAAAAATACCTGTATTTGGTTCGTTTAAATCTCCAAGCACGTCTTCCAGGATGGTTTGACACTTATTGACCGAGGTTTGATCTTCAACAATCATGAATATCGTAATATTGTCCATTTCGTCGGCACCCATTGGTGCATAAAGATAAGGTAAAGGCAAGCGTTTCTTGCCATGCCGATGCATTCCCGACGATTCAACTATCGTTGCCCCGCCTATGCCGCCCTTTTCAAGCGCAACTAATGTATTATCCAGCTTGTTAGGGTCGTCAATGACACAGAATACCATAAACATCTCTGACTCCTTTCTTATCCCCTTGCCATCGCCTGAATACTTCAGATACCAATTTGCCTTCAATGGTAAACAATATCACCATATTAAATATTACTATATAAAAACTTGAATTTTCACCATTCAGAAAACAATTACATTTGCAGTACATTGGACAATCAGATCATTTTCCAGGTAATCTTGATAGGTTTTGCCAGTGGCTGGCAGTTAGGATTGAAGCGTCAATACATAATCTGGAGCATGCATGCCTGAGAAGAAACCAAAATTCTATGAACTCCCCCTCAACGAGCGCTTGCAGCGGCTGGCACAGGAGAGCGGGATCCCATTTGAAGATTTAAAAGCCCTGGGCGGCAAGGACGCATTGACGCCGGAGCAAGCCGATCACATGGTCGAAAATGCGGTGGGGGTTTTTTCTTTACCCCTGGGCATTGCCCGCAACTTTCTCATTAACGGGCAGCAGGTGCTGGTGCCCATGGCCGTCGAGGAGCCGTCGGTGATCGCCGGGGCTTCCTTTATGGCCAAACTGGCCCAGGCCGGCGGCGGATTCCATGCCGAGGCTGACCCTCCTGAAATGATCGGCCAGCTTCAGCTGCTGGACCTGACAGAACTCAAAGCCGCCAAAAATGCCATCCTCGAGCACCGGGCCGAATTGCTGGAGATGGCCGCAACCATCGACCCCGTGTTGTCGCGTTTCGGCGGCGGACCGCGCGACCTGGTTGTGCGCGAGATCACTTCCTCGCCAATTGGCGCATTCCTTGTGATCCATCTCATCTACGATGTACGCGATGCGATGGGCGCCAACGCCATCAACACCGCGCTTGAGAAGCTGGCTCCCCGCGTGGCAGAGATCAGCGGCGGCAGGGTGCATCTGCGCATCCTTTCCAACCTGGCTGACAGGCGCCTGGCACGAGCCGCGTGCACCATTCCCCTTTCCGCGCTGGGATTCGATGCGTACAGCCCAGAAACCGTGCGCAACGGCATCATCGAAGCATGGGCGTTCGCTGCAGCCGACCCCTACCGCGCGGCCACCCACAACAAGGGCATTATGAATGGCATCGATGCCGTACTGATTGCCACCGGTAACGACTGGCGTGCCGTGGAAGCCGGGGCGCATGCTTACGCCGCAAAAGACGGAAGATACACCAGCCTCACGCGCTGGGAAAAAGATGAACAGGGAAACCTCAAGGGCTCGTTGGAAATGCCGATGGCCGTGGGCATCATTGGCGGCGCAACGCGCGTTCACCCTGCAGCCCAGGCTGCCCTTAAGTTAATGAAAGTGAACACGGCTGCCCAACTGGCAGAGATCGTGGTTTCGGTTGGGCTGGCGCAAAACCTGGCCGCCCTGCGCGCCCTCGCCACCGAGGGCATCCAGCGCGGTCACATGGGGCTGCATGCGCGCCAGGTGGCGCTTGCCGCAGGAGCCATTGGCGGTGAAGTCGACCGCCTGGCAGAACAACTGGTCAAAGAAAAAGCCATCCGCTCCGACAGGGCTGCTCAGATACTGAACGAGTGGAGAAAGTAGGATTTATGGATACAAAGCAGAATGCGACATCGAAATTATTGCGCACCAACCGCAAAACCGGCATCGTCGGTTACGGCGCATACATCCCCCGTTACCGCCTGCCTGGCAGTGAAGTGGCAATGGTCTGGACGGGTTCCGAAAAGGGATCGCCGGTGAAAGAAAAAGCGGTTGCCGGCCTGGACGAAGACGTGATTACCATGTCCATCGAGGCCGCCCGTAACGCCCTGCTGCGAGCGAATATCGACCCCTGCGAATTGCGCGCGGTGTGGGTCGGTTCCGAATCCCACCCCTACGCGGTCAAGCCCAGCGGCACAGTCGTGGCTGAAGCCATTGGCGCATCCAATAACATCCAATCCGGCGACTGGGAATTTGCCTGCAAGGCGGGCAGCGAAGCCATGGTGGCCGCGGTGGCCATGGTCGGTTCGGGCATGGCCAATTACGCGCTGGCCATTGGCATGGACACTGCCCAGGGCAAGCCTGCCGATGCGCTCGAGTACACAGCCGGAAGCGGCGGCGCCGCCTATATCATTGGTCCGGCTGAAGAAGCCGTGGCCGAGATCGAGGCTTCCTATTCCTTCGTCTCCGATACCCCTGACTTCTGGCGCCGTCCGGAGCAGAGATATCCCGAACACGGGCAGCGCTTTACCGGCGACCCGGCATATTTCCACCACGTGGAATCTGCAGGCAAAACCCTGCTCGAAGAGCTGGGCGCTAAAGCCTCCGATTTCACCTATGCCGTATTTCACCAGCCCAACCCCAAGTTTCCGATGAAAGCCGGTAAAGACCTGGGGTTCACCGAGGAACAGATCAAACCCGGCCTGCTCGTGCCCGTCATCGGCAACACTTACGCCGGTGCCTCGCTGGTGGGGCTTACAGCGGTATTGGATATTGCCAAACCCGGCGACCGCGTCTTGATGGTCTCTTATGGATCCGGCGCCGGTTCGGATGCCTTTGCCCTGATCGTGACCGATATGATCGCTGAACGCCGCAGCCTGGCACCCACCACGGCGGAGTACATTGCCCGCCGTACCGAGATCAATTACGCCACCTACACCCGCTTCCGCGGCAAGATCGACATGGGATGAGGAGGATTTTATGACGGATGTCGTTGTTGCGGGGATCGGGCAGCTCCCGGTCGGAGATCATTATTCCCTCAGCCTGCGGTCGATGGGCGTACAGGCACTGGTCAAGGCGCTGCACGACAGCGGGGACCTCAAACCGGATGCCCTTTATATCGGAAACCTGCTCGGCTCGACCCTGTCGCACCAGGCCAACCTGGGAGCTCTGTTTTCAGATTACGGCCGCCTGGATCACTGCGAAGCTTACACCACCGAAGCCGCCGGAGCATCCGGTGCGGCGGCGCTGCGCGTGGCCTACCTGGCCATCCACAGCGGATTTGCCAACACCGTGGCCGTGCTGGGCGTGGAAAAATGGAGTGACGTCACCCGCGAGGAAGCCGATGCCCTGCTCTCGCAGGAGCTGGATTACGATTACGAAGCCATCCCCGGGCTCAACAGCACGGGAGCAGCCGGCCTGTTGATGCAGCGCTACCTGCACGAGTACAACTTACCCAAGGATGCGCTTTCCGGGTTTCCCATACAGGCACACGCCAACGCGGTCAACAACCCCAACGCTCTTTTCAGAAAACCCCTGACGGCTGAAGCATACGCCAGCGCGTCCATGCTCAGCGATCCGCTCAACATGTACGATGGCGCAGCCTACGCTGACGGTGCCGCGGCGCTGATCCTCACCCGGCGCGAACTCCTGCCCAAAAACTTCCCGCACCCCGTAGTGCGTTTGCTGGGATCCAGCGTCAGCGTCGATTCCCTGGCCTGGCACGACCGCCGCGACCCGCTGGCGTTTGCTGCCGCCAAAACCGCGGTGGAAAGCGCCGCCCTGCAGGCAGGCATCATGCCCGTTTACGCTGACCTGTTCGAACTGGACGATTCCTTCTCGATCTACGCCGCCCTCACCCTCGAAGCCTGCGGTTTTGCCGAAAAAGGCACCGCCTGGCAGATGGCGCGCGACGGACTGCTGGCACCGGGTGCAAAACTGCCCGCCATGACTATGGGCGGCTGCAAGGCGCGCGGCAATCCCATTGGTGCCAATGGCGTCTACCAGGCCGTGGAAGCCGTGCAGCAGTTGCGCGGAGCAGCCGGAGTCAACCAGGTCAAAAACGCGCGCATCGCCCTCACCCTTGCCCTCGGCGGCCCCGCCTCCACCGCCATCGCGCACGTGTTCGACCGGGTGGAGAGCAGATAATGGTAAATGGATCAGCAGTGTTTCATTGTGACCACTCTCCATTCTCCTGTATCCACTCTCCAACCTCAAACTTGATAGGATTTGATAGTTTTCAACCCATACACTTACCCTTGCAAGTTGAATGACTGCACGAAATGGAGTAAAAAATGGAAAATCCACGCCACTGGCGCTTGAACAAACAAAGATATGCCCTCGTTGGTGAAGTCTGCCCGCACTGCGAGGCCAAGATATTCCCGCCCCGCGACGTCTGCCCGGAATGCGGAGGCGAAGCCAAGAACCGCTTCGGATTCAGCGGCAAGGGCAAGATATTCTCTTACACCGTCATGCGCGACGCCCCTGCAGGCTACGAACACAGCACCCCTTACACGGTGGCCGTCGTCGCGCTCGATGAAGGCCCAATGGTCACCGCCCAGCTCACCGACCTCGGCGGCGAAAAGGTGGAGATTGGCATGCCCGTGGAAATGGTCACCCGCAAGATCAAAGAAGACAACGAAAAGAAGGGCATGATCGTTTACGGGTACAAGTTCCGACCTGTGATGCAGGGGTAAATTGAGTTCGCGATATGAACCGCCCTCCAGTTTTGGAGGGCGGTTTTAGGTGTCGATAAGGGGAAATTACCAAAAATAATCGGCTAAGGTGAGAGAAGTTTTACATTCAGAATCGAACGCACACCACCTACCAAGCATACTGAGTAGGACAAAACATTGAGTATTTTCATTAGGTTATAAGTAAATATTTTGTTTGTTAATTAATAGAATACATAATTTAAAGAAGTATATAATTAATTGTAGCACGATTCCATTTACCCATCCTGAAACATGGAGGTATTAGTCTTATTACCCGGTCAAATTCTCTTATGCGTGCATAAATTTTCCCAGGCAATATGGCTAGTTTCAGTTTTTCTTCAATTTTAAAGTCTGGATCAGTAAAATTGAGCGAAGCTTTCTCCGTATACACTTCTGAAAATGCGTCTGTATAACTGTAAGAAATTGTTATTATGTCTTCGTGAATGGGTAATGGGTTTTTCTAAAAGTAGAGTGATCGTCAAATAAACAACCAAAGGAAATGCCAAGCCCTTACTGACGACTACTCCTGCCTTGTAACAGTGAACATTACAAATTACTTTACACATTGCAAGGAGGTTCAAACATTGAAACACAGATACATCTCTCAATTAATTGCAGCATGGATGGTAGTTGTTCTTCTCTGGCCGGCCGGTATTACCGGAACGGCTCTTGCGGCAGGCTCATGGATCAACATTTCCACGAGCACCGAGTTCAATAACATTCGTTTAAACCTGAGTGGTAACTACCGCCTGATGGCTGATATTGACTTGAGCGAATACTCTACCTGGACGCCTCTCGGTAACAACACTACACCCTTCTCCGGCCAGTTGGACGGAAACGGTAAGGTCATCCGCAATGTAAATCTTACCAACACCTCCACCGATTACCAGGGATTATTTGGAGAAATCAGTACATCTGGTAAATTGACCAATGTTGTCGTAGAGAACGCCAATATCGCTGGCAGGAATTACACCGGTATTCTGGCCGGAATCAACTACGGTCAAATAAGTGCTAGCTCCGCAAAAGGCAACCTCTCCGGAAAAGACAATGTCGGCGGACTGGTTGGCAGCAATGCCGGGTACATCACCAACTCGTTTACCCAGGCACAGGTAACCGGAAAAAACAATTTAGGTGGGTTGGTCGGTTCCAACAGCGGTACAGTTCAGACTTCTTACGCTGCGTCCGTGGTTTCCCCTTCGGTATTGAATAACTTCTTGCAGTTTGACGGCGTGGATGATTACATTGAGATTCCCCACAGGGAAAACTACATGACCGATAGCTTTACGCTTGAAGCCTGGTTCCAGTGGGATGATGTAGGCACTGATAACGTCCAATTTATCACCGGTAAAGGCTTTGAACAGTTTGAGCTCCACACTGGCGGCGGTTCGGGCGTCAACGGCATCCGCTTTATTCCGGTTTTTCGTCCTAAAACCCTTTATGCCGATGCAAGAGCCTACCAGGACGTGTACAACGTCATCCAGCCAGGCTGGTTCCACGTGGCAGCCGTGTGGGACTTCTCAACTCAGACAGCACGTGTCTATATCAATGGCCAGCCGCAAGATATTCGCCAGATAGGGATTAATGTCGGCAGTATTGCACCGGTGCCCTTGGCCGAACCAACAGTCAATCCTTACGCCGATAATGCGGAGAGTTTCACAATTGGTATTCGGTCAGACGACATGTTCCCCTTCAAAGGCAAAATAAGCGATGTGCGTTTCTGGAACACGGTACGCACCAGCGATCAAATCAACGCTGATAAAAACAAGCAGCTCACCGGTAGCGAACCCGGTCTGATGGGCTATTGGAAGTTGAATGAATCTTCTGGAACAATCGCAGTAGATAGTACCAGCAACCACAACAATGGAACCATCATGGGGGGCGCAATCCGAATTCAAGAGAGCGGCAGCAACTATGGTGGATTAGTGGGCATTAACAGCGGCAACGTTACCGGCTCCTACTATGACTCTGACATCTCCGGTCAAACGGATGAAGGTAAAGGCATTCCACAAACTACCAGTGCCATGAAAACTACCAACACGTTCAATGGCTGGGACTTCGCCACCATATGGAAAATCAACGAAGGCAGTTCTTATCCTTACTTCAACCGCTATATTTTAAGTTATTCCGCTGGAACTAATGGCACAATTAGCGGCAGCTCTTCGCAAACCGTCAGCCCTGGCGGAATGGGAAGCGCAGTAACTGCGGTGGCTAACCCGAATTACAAATTTGAAAAATGGAGCGACAACCTAACCACTCCTACCCGCCAGGACGCCATTGTAACCGGTAATTTCAACGTTACAGCCAGCTTTTTAGAGACTTTGCCTCCTGAAACTCTCTCCATCAATGTGGCTGATTCTTCCCTGATCGTTGGCGAGACCTGTGTGGTGACCTTCAATTTTTCAGAAGCCGTCACTGACCTCACCACTGCGGACCTGACAGTGGGCAGCGGCAGCCTGAGCGAACCAGCATCTTCAGACGGCGGGCTCACCTGGACAGCCATCCTTACCCCCAGCGCGGGTGTAAGCGACCCCACCAACGTCATCACCCTCGATAACAGTGGCGTACAAGACCTGGTCGGCAACCCCGGCAGCGGTACCACCGATTCCAATAACTACATCGTCGATACCACCGTCTTGAACGTATCTGTGGAACAAGCAGAAGGTCAAGCTGACCCAATTAATCATACCCCCATCCTGTTCACCGCCACATTCAGTGAGCCGGCCAGTGGCTTTGCTGAAGATGACATTTCCTTTGAAGGTAGTACCGCCCCTGGCAGCCTGACCGCCTCATTGAGCGAAATAGCCCCCAATGACCACACCACCTACCAGATCTCAATCAGCGGTATGACCGGGAACGGCACCATCGTGGTCTCCATCCCTGCCAATCGGGTGACAGACGAAATGAGCAACGTTAATACAGCCAGCACCAGCATGGATAACAGTGTTACTTTCGATACTTACACCCCCGTAGTAACCATTCCCGAACTCCAAGTCGAATATACCAGTTACGGTCCGACCAGTTTTAAGGTGAAATTCAACGAACCGGTTTACAACCCCGAAGGCCATAACGATCCCGATGATGTGACCAATCCGGCCAACTACTTATTGGTGAAAAACGGTCTCAACCAGGTCTTCGACACCCTCTCCTGCGCCGAAGGGCTGGCCCCCGACGACATTCAATTCTCCTTCAGCAGCGTGGAATACAACAGTATAACCAACACATCCACAATCCGCCTTTCAAGCAGCCTGCCAGTGGGAACATACCGCCTGTTTGTGTGCGGCACTACCTCAATTATTGACTTGGCCGGCAACCCCATCAACAACGGCAAAGACGCGATCTTCAATTTCACCGTGAATCCCATGTCCAAAATCCTGCCCGAATCCGGCTTTACGCAGGGAAAAATCACCATCCTGCCCGCCCAACCTGCAGATCTGTCGTATGTAAACAGCGAGTTGACACTTTCTATTCCCAGCCTTGGGGTGCAGGCGGCCATTGTGGGTGTGCCGCGCAGCGAGCAAAGCTGGGATGTCTCCTGGTTGGGCAGACGCGCCGGTTATCTCTACGGTTCTGCCTACCCCACCTGGCAGGGTAACTCCGTTCTCACCGGACATGTGTGGGACGCCGACAACACACCTGGAATCTTCGCCAATTTAAAAAGCTTGCGCTACGGCGACATGCTGCAAATTTTTACTGATGGGCACACCTACACCTATGAAGTACGAGAAAACCGTTTAGTCGAACCCGGAAACATTACAGAAGTAATGAAACACGAGGAATTGTCCTGGTTAACTTTGCTGACCTGCGAATCTTACAACACAGACACAGGAAATTATGCTTATAGGCGCATGGTCAGAGCAGTGCTGGTACACGTGGAATAATACTAAAATCTATCCTTTCCAATTAAGAAGGATGCTGCCTCACACCCTAATACACAAAGTTGATTGTCGGATTGAATCGTATGGACAAAATAGTAATTCAGACCGGTGATGCAGAGTTAAATTGAATTAGCGATAAGAGTCGCCCTCCAGATTTGGAGGGCGGTATTATCCTATTGATTAAATAAATCAGTATAATGGGATGGGGAATGACCAAATCCCGATCTCACGTGTGCATATAGTATACGTGCAGGCAAACAGAATCCACGCCTACTCACCAGCAGGTAACACAACAGATAATCATGTCGATACTGATCCAGGAAGTTCCAGTAATCAATGCTCCGATAGAGCTGCTGCTGCTTGCTGATCCCTCGGAAGATAAGATACGCTCCTATCTTTCAGAATCAAAGTGTTTCGTTGTTTCGAGTGATACGGTTTTGGTTGGTGCATGTCTCGTACAGCCGCGCAGCACAGACACATATGAGCTGATGTGCATCGCAGTTCACCCTGCCCACCAGAAGTTCGGATACGGCACAGCTCTATTGAAATGGGTTATTGATTTCTATCACAACTCCGGCGCACGACAATTAGAGGTGGGCACCGGCACGTTCGGCTATCAACTTGCTTTCTACCAGCGGCATGGCTTCCGGGTTACAAGCATTGACCGCGACTTCTTTATCAAGAACTACCCTGAGCCAATCTCTGAGGACGGAATACAGCTCTTTGACATGCTGCGTCTTACGTTGAGCTATTCGGGTAATATTACCTGACAATTCACTCAAGCGCTTAGGGGCATTGAGTAGGGTGCTTCCACCTGTCCCTGTCCTATCGGGGTGGACGCACCAATAGTAAAATATCTCCTCTCATGTAGCATATTAGGAGTGATTTTTCACCTTTTTCCGTTCTGAAATCAATTTTCATCGCGCTCTCATATCCCCACCGCGCCGGGTCGGAAGTACGGGTATAAGTTTAGGCCGGTAATGCACCAGGAAAATTTCTACGGAGATCAAAGTACCTTCCATGGATGAATGTCTTTTTCTCGCTTTTACCCGAATCTTATACCTTTTTTTCACCTACGGTAAAATAATCTTATGGAAAATATGATCGACCGATCGATTACCCGTTGTGAGTGGAATCTCAACGATGCGCTCCTTACCCGCTATCATGACGAAGAGTGGGGAGAACCGCTGCATGATGACCGGATGTTGTTTGAATTCCTGGCGTTGGACGGGATGCAGGCCGGGCTGAGTTGGAATACCATCTTGCGTAAAAGAGAGAATTTCCGTCGGGCATTTGACAATTTCGATATCGAACGGGTTGCCGGCTACAACGATGCGAAAGTCCAGGAACTGCTCGCTGACCCGGGGATCGTCCGCAACAAAGCCAAAATTCACGCCACCATCCAGAACGCCAACAATGTCCTTCGGATCCAGCAGGATTTTGGCACTTTGGATGCCTATTTATGGGGATTTACTGGAGGGGTAACCATGCATAATAGTTGGGAAACCCTATCCCAAATTCCAACCACTAGCCAAATTTCCGATGCAATGAGCAAAGATATGATTGCCCGCGGATTTAAGTTCTGCGGAAGCACGATCTTGTATGCTTTCATGCAAGCTGTCGGGATGGTAAACGACCACATTATTTCTTGTTATCGTTATCAAGAGTTGTGCAAAGGGTAATCACAGAGTCTGGCTATTGAAACCCACATCGGTTTTATTATAGAATTTCTAGCTTGTAGGGTCTATTGTGCTTCAGCAGGTAGGGTGCCACCTGCCCTGGGTAAATCGGGGAGGACGCACCACATCGGGAATATCCCCCCGCAGACCAAGTCGTATGTACAGAAAAATTCTGACTGGTGATGCAGGGGTAAAGATCACCCTGTTATCACAATCGCTCTCCAGATGGAGAGCGATTTTTTTGCATTGAGGTGTCATATTTGTATAATGGATAGGTAGGCAGACAGCGAAATGGCAAAGATAACTGTCTGTAAACCGAGTCCACCCGCAGGAAATGCAAGCCGTTGGGAACCCTTTGCACAAAATCTTCTATGCGAGAGATAATTATGAAACAGTCAATTGTACATATTTCATTGGTTGTAAGAGATTACGATGAAGCCATTGCTTTTTATACAGAAAAACTTCACTTTACACTTGTTGAAGATGTATATCAACCAGAACAAGATAAACGCTGGGTTGTGGTCTCTCCTCCTGGTTCCAACGCAACAACTCTCCTCCTGGCTAGGGCTTCAAAGCCAGAACAGGAACCTTTTATTGGTAATCAAACAGGTGGGAGAGTGTTTCTTTTTCTTAACACAGACGATTTCTGGAGAGATTACAACGAAATGATTTCTAAAGGCATAAAGTTTATTAGAGAGCCAAAAGAAGAATCCTATGGGTTGGTTGCCGTTTTTGAAGATTTATATGGGAACCTTTGGGATTTGCTCCAACTTAATTCCAATCATCCATTATTCCATCGATAATGAGAATTCGGGTTATCCAAAATCAGCGATTTAGCGAGTAGATGCTGTCTTTAAAGTCAAGAGAAAGCTTGCATAGGATTTAGATAATTCGGGTGCGTCCACCTGCCCCAGGCTAATCGGGTAGGACGCACAACAAGGTAAACACCTCACTAATGGAGAGTACAGGGATGATTTTTTCGCCACTTCCCGCTCTGAAATCAATAGCCATCGCGCTTTCATATCCCCACCGCGGACCGCGTCAAATGTACAGAGATAAGTGTAGACCAGTAGTTCGAGTAATAAATGCATATTCAGTATTAGCGAGAGATAGAGACTTCGGCTAACATTTATTTGGAAAGAAGGTCAAAAATGAGTGTCTATTTGCGGGAAATCACACAGGACAATTTCTATGCTTGCATGAGGCTATCAGTGAGAAAAGATCAGCCTTATGTTGCGTCCAATGCGTTCTCGGTTGCCGAATCAAAGCTATTCCCTTATTGGATAACGAATGCAATCTATAACGACGACGAGTTGGTTGGGTTTCTAATGTATTTAAAGAACTATGAACGGAATGAATTATATCTTTGCCGATTAATGATCGATCAAAAATATCAAGGCAGGGGATATGGCAAGGGAGCATTGGATCGATTGAAAGAGATCGCCATGAGCGACGAGAAAATCAAGACGATCAAACTGAGCACGAATCCAGAGAACAAGAATGGCATACGGATTTATGAAAAGTTCGGTTTTGTGGATATGCATTGTATGGATGATGATGAAGAGGAATTTGTTTTAGATTTGAAAAAATGAGCCAAAACCCAAGGCTGTTTGATCGGTAATATGCCATAACCATACGCCTGATGAGCTCTTTTCGAACAACAATGATCTGATTGAAACCTAAAGTTTCTACGAAAAGGATCCTTTGGCGACTGATACTGATCGTTGAAAATCAATTACAAGTGATCAGGCATCGGTATTTCATTATGATTCGGTTATTTGAAGTCTATTGAACACTCCTTGCAAGTTGCATATTATATTAAAGTTGTCACCCCCAATACACCAGCATGAGATATTAAAAAAGAAATAATCAAAAACAAATCGCACATAATAAAGCAAGCATTGGTCTAACCTGCGATCAGGATGAAAGGGAAAGACCATGAAGAGATTTATTTGTTCAACGCTCATCGTAATGGCTGTTCTTGTGTTGAGTGCGTGTGAAAAAGAAACATCGCCATCCAGCACAGCAGCCGCCGAAGTTGTGACCCCGCCTCCGCAAGTGATCGATACACCTACCCTGGCGGGTATGAACAATCCGGTACAGACTTTCTCGAGTGATCAGCTGGGTCTGTGCTTTTCCTATCCCCAGGGATACACTCAGCTCACTGACAGCAGCACATTGGAAATCGTCGCCCCTGAACTTTCCGACACGGATCTGAGAGGACTCTTCTGGCTTGAAATGAGTGATTCCTTTGACCGCACCGCGGAGGTGATCGCTGACCAGGAGCTAACCACCGCAAGCGGTGTTGACGTTGACCATTGGAACCTGATGGTTGGCGGTGAACAAGCGGTGGTGCTGGATGGGATGCCGGGCCAGGACCTTCAACGCAGGGTGTACGTGGTACATCAGCAGACTCTCTACATCCTTGCGTTCATGCCGACCCGCTCGGAAATTACAGCGGCCAACGCCCAGATGGAAGCCCTGTACACTGCGATAACGAATTCATGGACGTGGTCCCCTTGTCCGGCAGGTGAATAGGATTGGGCGGCAAAAGTTCCGGCCGGTGATGCAGGGAAGATCAATTGCGTTGAGGTTAAAGCACTCTCCGATGGTAAGAGTGCTTTTAAATTTCTATGCTGTAATTTGCGGCACGTGAGGAATCGGAACAATCACCAGGTGGCTGTTCGATCGGGGATTTCAAAAATGTAATTAATTCCGGTAATACTTCACTTCTCTATGACCTGTATAATAAATGTGATTCACTTAGTTGCATATCGCAACTGAAACGAAACCTGCTCAAGCTGTAGATAATTTCCTCAATCTTATCAATCGCCAGGAGAGTATGAAAATGGGAGAATACAGCAAGTTCATTTCCGATGTTCGGAGAAGTGTGCCAACGCCGAAAGACATGGTTAAGGATGGCAAGTGCGTATTTGGTACCTTTGACAAAGAATTTGAAACCATGTACCTTATGAAGATCAAGAATCCGACTTCAGCCCCGGATTTCTTGAAAAAATACAAATTAACGCTATGGGAAGCGGCGGAAGTCCATTTTGAAGAAGGGGTATTGCTGGCTGTCGCCTGTGACATGGGCATCTTCGGAATGAACCTGCACGTATTCTATGATAAGAGGAAGAAAAAGGTTTATAGCTGGACTACGAACCTGAAAAGTAAAGATACAGTGATTGCCCCCAACTTATTGCATGGATCAATTGCTGAAGTAGTCACCCCGGTTTCTGCCTTGCGCTATGTCAACCACTTTGAAGCAGGTAAATGCAGCATGAAAGGGCACCATAAAGACGAAACCAATCACATCGAGTATGAATTTGAGCTACAGAGACTTTCAAAACCGAGTGTCGTTTCAATTCCTTTCGCAGACATGGATGTGCGCCACCGGCCTCTCTATACCCAGAAGGATTTCTTTACCGCAACCGGGTCATTGACGCTGAACGGAGAAACGTTCCATACCACCGAAACCAGCACCGCCATTATTGATGATCACCGCGGATACTACCCACGCCGCGCGCATTATGACTGGCTCACCACCATGGGGGTGAACGAAACAAACGGCACAAAGAAATGGTTCGCTTTCAACCTGACCCGAAACCAATCGATTGACCAGGATAAATACAACGAAAACCTGATCTGGTTCAAAGATGCCACAAGCCTGTTGCCGCCGGTTACTTTCCGCAGGAATCCTGAGACAATCGATTTTAAGGATCATGCCCTCTGGGAAGTCAAGGACGAGCATGATATGGTCAACATCACATTTGATGTTGCTGATATTTTCCGCATGATCACGCACGCGAAACCGTTTGTGAATATTGAATACTTTGTCGCTTTCGGTGAACTGAAGGGGTATATCCGGGACGAAGACGGCAACAAGTACATCCTTGACGGCATGCTGGGAATGGGCGAAGATAAAACACTGCTCCTGTGATGGGGTAAGAACTGAAAGTAGAGAATAGAGAGTAGTCAGGAAACCGCCTTCCGCATGGAGGGCGGTTATTGCTATACAATAATCAAAAGGAAAACAAACCGTGGATACCAAGACCGCGATCAGAAATGCCTTGAGTAACGATCGAACAATTGATATCATCACCCTGGGTGCAAAAACAGGGCTGCCCAGAAAAACGGAAATCTGGTTCACAAATGTCAACGGCCGCATTATCATCTGCGGCACGCCTGATGCCAAAGGCGGCAAAGGACATTACAGTCCTCGTGACTGGTTGGCGAATCTAAGAGCAAACCCTGATTTTACATTTTGTTTTAAAGAGACTATACAGATTGAATTGCCAGCAAAAGCCGTTGAAATTGTTGATCCGGAAGATCGCAGATATCTTATGAGTGCACCAGAAACGAAATGGTACCGGGATCAGGTTGACTCTATCGAAGATCTGGTAAATGAAAGCCCAATCGTAGAAGTCTTCTTTAGAGATGAAAAATAACCCAATTCCTATTAGGCATTAATCATTCTCCGCTTGCGAATCGAATAGTGATGGAGCATCCCCTCCTCTCACCTCTCCCCCGCAGACCAGATCGTTTGTACAGCGATAAGTTCAGACTGGTGATGCAAGCTTAGTCATTTGTGAACCGTAAATTCTACAGCAAAGTGCCTGCCCGCTGATAGGCGCTTTTATTATTCCAATCCAGCCAAAAAGATCACCCCTGTTTCTCCTGCGGTGGGAGATCAGGTGATTGGCGCGGGTATGCGTCAACAAATAAATCTTCTGTGTTGCGTCAACAGCGTCACCCCAAATGTCGATGCATGATTGGAAATCTTAAAATAAACGATTTTTTGAAAATCTTGAAAACTTTTTTCTAACTTGGGTATAGAATTGCGCATGATTTGATATTCCTTTATCCCATGCTTGTGATTTAATTTTTGATTTTCCAATTATTGAATTGAAAGTATTACCCAATGTTCACAGTTGATCTTTATCTAAAATATTCATCGGAACGATTAATAAAATTGTCTGAATCAATAGCCTGTGGTTGCTGATAATTCTTTCTTCACTGGCGATTAAACCTATCTAACTTTGAATCTTACATGACAAAGGTGGCATCGTATATGAATAAAAAAGAAAAGTCCTCTTCAGAATTAACCGTCGCCAAGTATGGACTCATCGGCACTATCGTAACGGCAATCATTGGTTTAGTTGCAGCATATCTGGGATATTTAGGGAGTAAAGTTCAAACAGAACGGCCGATCAGCGCAACGGAAACAGCGGCAACAAGATTAATGCTTACGCAAACAGATCTTGCTGAAACAAATCTTGTAAACGCGTCTTCATCGAGTCAGGAACTTACACCTGCTCCTGGTAATACCCAAACCTCATTGAATATAGACGACATCTTAAGAGTTGAAAAGGAATGGGCTGGATGTCCAATGAGGCATGTATTACCAGAGTATATGGATCCAACAAATGAAGTTGAAACGGCAAATGAACAACTCCGCACCTTATTACAAAATGAATTACAGAATGAGTCTTTGTATCCACTGGTGAGTGATAATTGGTACGGACCGTATTATTCATTCACACTTACTAGTCTTAGTTCAAATAAAGAGTGGATAATCCTTGACAAGAAAATTTCAGTTTACGTTCACCGGACAGAGATACCACAACATACCAATATTGCGATAATCGGCGGTTGTGGCGGAGTAATGGAAGTAAGGAACTTTCCTGAATTGAAACTGGCTTCTGACTATGCTGATTATATGGTTGAAGAAACCTATGAAGATGATTCAATATCCAAATTCACATTAATGCCTGGTGAACCAGAACTCTTCCAGATCCCGCTAATTTGCGAGGCCCCGGGAATTTACAATCTAGATGTGAGAATGAAAGTGGAATATATGGAACAAGACTATGAAGTAAGTTTTTCCGTTCCGCCATATACATGTCCCAATACTTATACACAATGGGGAATTTATGAGTATTTAATAAAAGATGCTTCATTAAGCTTTGAAGGTAATTTTCAATGGAGTGGTACAGAATATCTTAAGGTCCCTTAAGTTGGAATCACTCAATAGATTGAGGTGAGTAATTTGTCTGAACTACCAGGCTTCTCCATTTACATTTTTTGACAAACAAGTTGGTCGTATTCATAGGGCAGCGATCCATTTTACGATACCCTGGCGAGGCCGTTCTTGATGTGATGGATAAACCATTGATCCAAATCCTCCAATAGGCAGAGAAGTGGATCAGTAAACCACCCAATTCATCCGCCGTCCGCTGTCAAGCCGTAACCGAATCTGTTCACATAAAGGAGATTTTTAACAATGGACATACCAAGAATATTCAACATCAGTGAAAGTGCTCACCGCATCCACAACCCGATCACACCCGATAAGCTCGCCACTCTAGGTGCGGCGCTGCGCCTGGAACCGGGAGCCCGGGTGCTCGACCTCGGCAGCGGTTCAGGGGAAATGCTGTGTACCTGGGCACGCGATCACGGCATCACCGGGGTTGGCGTCGACATGAGCCAGTTGTTTACCGAACAAGCAAAACTCCGTGCTAAAGAACTCGGCGTTGCCAATCAAGTTAAGTTCGTCCATGACGATGCTTCCGGTTATGTCTCTGACGAGAAAGTCGATGTGGCGGCCTGTTTGGGTGCCACCTGGATCGGTGGTGGAGTTGCCGGTACTATCGAGCTCCTGGCTCGCAGCCTGCGACCTGGAGGGATCATCCTCGTTGGTGAGCCCTTCTGGCGGCAGTTACCGCCGACAGAAGAAATAGCCAGGAAATGTGAAGCCAACTCGATCTCCGACTTTCTCATGCTTCCAGAACTTCTCGCGTCTTTCGGCGACCTGGGCTACGACGTTGTTGAAATGGTTCTGGCTGACCAGTACGGCTGGGATAGATACGAATCGGCCAAATGGCTCACCCTGCGCCGGTGGCTTGAAGCCAATCCCGGCGACGAGTTCGCGAAAGAGGTCCGAGCCAATCTGACTTCCGAACCCGTGCGCTATACCGCTTATACGCGTGAATATCTGGGCTGGGGTGTGTTCGCCCTGATGCAGCGGTAACGCGTTGGCGCATGCGGCGGATCGTTAACGGATGTGCCATGTAACAACAGTGAGCAGGGTGCGATATGGAATCCGACTGTGTAGTTTTTATGGTGGATGCTCCGGTTAACGATCCGCTGTCTTCTTTTTTATTCCCTCCTACATATTGACCATACTTACTTACCTTAGTTTTCAAGAACTAGAAAGAATATTCACTGGAATAAACACGTACTATTTACTGTACAATTTTTATATCTACAGGGATTGACCTGTAAGATGCGACGTATCATCGATCTACATCATTATCCGTCTGGCGCAAATAATAATTAGAGTAGGAAAAGGAGATGATCAGATGACAGCCACATCAGAAGTAACGAATAAAAAGTTTTCCAACCTAAGGCGATTCAATCTCATCATGGGCTTTCTGCACCTGATTCAAGGCGTTTTCATGATCCTGGTGAGCAATGCCACGACCTATCCGATCTTCACCAACTACCTGAGTTTCGATATTGCCACCCGCTCACTAAAACCGAATACCCAACTTTTATATGAACTTCCATTCGGCCCGGCTGTGGCCTGCTTCCTGCTCATCTCAGCCGTGGCGCACTTCTACCTGTCGACGATCGGTTACAAGCGTTACGTGGAAAACCTGAAAAAGGGCATGAACCCGGTACGGTTCTATGAATATGCCTTCAGCTCATCGTTGATGATCGTGCTGATCGGCATGCTGATCGGCCTGTGGGATCTGGGCGCGCTGATTTTGATCTTCACCCTCAATGCCACGATGAACCTGTTTGGCATCATGATGGAACTGCATAACCAGAACACCCCAAAGACGAACTGGACTGCATTCATTTATGGTTGTATCGCCGGCATCGTCCCCTGGGTAGTCATCATGCTGTACTTTGTGGGTGCAGTAAACTCAGGCGATGCCAAACCACCGGCCTTTGTCTACGCCATCGTGCCCACCTTGTTTGTCTTCTTCAACATTTTCGCGATCAACATGGTGCTGCAGTACAAGAAGGTTGGTCCCTGGAAAGATTACCTTTTCGGTGAACGCGTCTACATCATCCTCAGCCTGACAGCCAAAAGTGTTTTGTGCTGGCTGATTTGGACCGGAACGCTGGCACCTGTATAGGATATGCGTCACCCAATACATGGACCTTGGTGCCATTAATGTTATTTTTAATAATAGACGCCTTCCAATGATGGAAGGCGTCATTTTGGTTCTGTAATTGGAATTGTATAATCAAAAGGTGAACCACAACTTGATAATACAAAAATTAGGATTCGATCCCTTGGAGTCAATATGCCAACGCATCAAATCTCTAAAATGAAATTTGCCGATCTCTATCCACTTTACATTAAAAAAGCAGAGAGGAAAAACCGCACCAGGGAGGAAGTGGATCAAATCATCTGCTGGCTGACCGGTTATGACCAGGCCGGGTTGCAGAAGCAAATTGAAACTGGGAATGATCTCGAGACTTTCTTCGCGCAAGCACCAGCATTAAATCCGAACAAGTCACTGATCAAAGGTGTTGTATGCGGGGTTCGCGTGGAAGAGATCGAAGATCCGCTGATGCAAAAGATACGTTATCTGGATAAACTAATCGATGAGCTCGCTAAAGGGAAAGCTATGGAGAAGATACTGCGGTAGCAGGTCAAAAGGTAACAATCCACACCGTGGATGGAGTGTACTTTTCTTCCTTACCCTCCCACTTGAAGATTGTAAGCTTGTGACCATGAAAAATATATATACCAAATGACCGATAAATATACATAAAGTGAGGGTACCCATGCCAGAATCTCAAATTCCGAAGAGCACAAGTGACGCGCAATCCGAAAAATGCATCCCGCTTCAGGTGGGTGCATTGACGCCCGAGCAAATCGCGCTCATTTTTACCCATCTTCCGGTGGACGTGACCTTTGTGGATGAAGGCAACGATGTACAGTTCTACTCTGGCGGTAAGAACCGCATTTTTGAGCGCACCCCTGATATCATCGGGCGCAATGTGTTGAACTGCCATCACCCTGATAGCGTTCAACTGGTTTTCAAGATTCTTGAAGAGTTCCGCGCCGGAACCAGGGACACAGCCGAGTTCTGGATCCAGACCAAACCCACTGACGAGGGTAGCCGCTTCATCCATATCAGATACTTTGCGGTGCGCGACGCCCAGGGCAAGTTCCGCGGAACAGTGGAAGTGACCCAGGACGTCACTGACATTCGCCAATTGCAGGGTGAACGCCGGCTTCTGGACGAAGCAAAGTAAGATCCCCCGCCGCCTTACCATCCCAGGCAGCTGCAAACCGGAAGCTGCTGCATGCTGTCAATGCATACCGGCAGACCCGCTCTCAATCGCGCCGTTGATAGATTCACACACCTGTCTGTTCTGGCTGGTGCTCATGATGCACAAGGGATTTCTATGAACTTCGATATCGAGAAACTGATCTGGCTGTTCCCCATTGCGTTTATCCTGCATGACTTTGAGGAACTCATGCTGTTCGAACCCTGGCTGAAGAAGAATTCCGCAGGGATCATGAGCCGTGTGAAGTATAAAATTCCTGCTTTCCTGGAAAAGCAACTGCAGGTCATCACCGGTAAATCCACTGCCCAATTCGCCACCCCGATCTTCCTGATCTTTGCCCTGACTAGTTTTTCCTCCTTGCTGGCCGCTGAATTTGGAAGTTACCCATTGTTACTTTTCGCCAGCAGCCTGTTCTTCCTGCACGGATTCGTGCACATCGGTCAGGCAATCTTTCTCCGGAAATATGTCCCCGCCCTGATCACCTCCGTGCTGGTTGCCATCCCATACGGAATCATTCTGTTCTGGAACCTGTTCAAGGCGGGAAGGATCGATATCTTCACGCTTTCCATGTATTTTCTGGCAGCCATTGTCCTCGCCGTTCCCTTCATCATGGGCATGCACATTCTCGGTGAATGGATTTATAAGAAAGCGGTCCACCTCCTGATCGGCTGAAAACCATTAAACAACCAGCTCGTTCGGTGGCAGCATGGACAACGTGGTGACCAACGGCTACACCCTTTATGTCAACGGACGGCGGTAAACTAAACCCTAAGCGCATCAGAACCCCGGGAATATATGACCGGGTTTTTTATTTCAGGATCGGTAACGAGTTTGGTTACTCACACTACCCATTTGGTCTCCACCAGACACAACGTAAAAACCCCGAGTGTGTCCTTAACTGCGCGGGTCGATGATCTTTTTTTATCATCGGGCAGCAATCAACAGTTTGGCAGTCAATTCGCTGTTATCCTCCGGCCGACCTGCTGCTCCTCCTGGATAGCCTATTCTTATCGCGCTCTTTCGTTAACATAGCAGCGATATGTATAATCATGGTGCGGGGGTTGTTGTTTAAAAATTCATCGATTGCACAACCCTTTTCTCCTCACCGCCAGGCTGCATCACCCCTCAATAAAATTCGCAAGAGGTAGCCTTATGCCTGGTATCACTGATCTTGAATGGTTGTTTGTCGTCGCTTCCTTCCTGTTTCAAATCGTTTTGATCGTCCATTTCGCGCTGCGCAAATGGCGCTTTGCTTTTGCGATGCGTTACGGCCCGATCGTGTATGCCCTGGGCATTCCAGCCGCGGCAGCCAGCCTCTTGATCCTGCTTGGCGGTAAACCCTGGTGGCTGTGGCTCAGCGGATTTCTCTACCTCGTTTGGGGTATCTATGGCTATTGGATCGAATACGTCAGGAAGATCGAGTGGCGCTCTCCGATCCGCTGGACAGTTTTTGTCCCATATATCCTGTTATACCTGGCCACCACCATGTTCTACTGGTTCCCGCTGATCCGGGTCTATAAACCCCTGTGGTATATCTATGCAGCGTTGTTCGTCATCACCACGTTCCTTAATGTGAGCTCCCATCAAAAGCCGGTGAACCATAAGACTTGATTACAAATTGACTACAGATTCCGACCGTTTTCCACACAGAAGGTTGACCTGGGTTAAAATCATCATATTCACAACAAAAACACACTGGAGGCGGCATCATGGCAACAGTTCGCAAGGGTGATCAGGCAGTTCTGCTGGTGGTTGACGTTCAAACGGGGGTCATGCACAGTGCGTGGGAAAGCGCACGCATCATCCAGAACATTGGTACGGTGGTTGAAAAAGCACGCGGCCAGCACATCCCGGTCATCTGGGTGCAGCACACTGACGAGGAGCTTGTGCAGGGCACTCCCGACTGGCAGATCGTGCCGGAACTGATCCCGGCGGAAGGTGAAATGCGCATCAACAAGAATTACAACTCTGCGTTCGAGCAGACCTCGCTGGAGGAGACTCTCGCCAGCCTTGGAATCGCGCACATCGTACTCACCGGCGCAGCCACCAACTGGTGCATCCGCGCCACGGCCTACGCCGCCCTGGAGAGGGGCTACGATCTCACCCTGGTTGGTGATGCACACACCACCGAGGCGATCAGCTGCAAGGACGGCTGCATCATCGCTGCGCGGGATCTCATCCGCGATCTTAACATGGCCGTGGCCTGGCTTTCTTACCCGGGACGCACCAACAGCACCGTGTCTGCAAAGGATATCGTTTTTGATCCATACGGCAAGGTCACAGGTTAACCTTCCATGAGCATTTACGTGATCAGGCATGCCGACAAGGAACCCGGCGATTTCTATACAGACGGTATTCCCCTGAACGACCAGCCTATCAGTGAAACGGGCAGGCAGCAGGCATTGAGCCTGGTGGATTATTTTCAGGGCGTCGATATCGCTACCATTCATGTCAGCCAGTACATTCGCACGCTGCAAACCATTGACGGGGTGGCACGCGCCAAGCAGCTCTCGCCCAGGGTGGATCCGCGGTTGAACGAGGTCAATATCGGCGTACTGGATCGATTAACCCCCGAGCAAGTTGAAGAACAATACCCGGAATTCTGGAGCATGTACCTGCAACGCAGTTGTGATTTCAGGTTTCCCAACGGAGAGAGCGGGGACGAGGCGGGAGCGCGCGTTTTTGCATTGTTTTCCGAATTGGATCCGGCAGAAAATCATGTTCTCGTCGCGCATGACGGCATCATCCGCGCGTTGATCTGCAAGGTGCTGTCCATTCCCACATACAGGCGGCATTTGTTCGCCATCGATTATTGCTCGATCACGGTCTTTGAGTACAGCCAGCAGTTCAAGTGTTGGACGGTCCCCAGGATCAATATGACGGTGTACGACAATCATCAACCTTGAGCCGCCAGCCTTCGACTGAGAAAAGCTAGCCTGCGCCAGCGGCGATCATTCATTGGCTTTCCCGATGAAACCCTTTTTAATTTGGACAATTTCACTCTTGACACTCCTATTCTAAATAAGTAAGATTCAGCCAGGAGCAAAAAATGGACAGTGTAAAAGAGTTGACAGCGGAAATTCGCGAAGAACTGGTCAAAACCATGGAGGTTCGTTTCAATGCCAACCCGAACCGCCATGCCGGGATGGATTGGGCGGATATCCGGTCAAGGCTGGAAGCCAATCCCGAGAAACTCTGGTCCCTTTATGAGATGGAAAGAACAGGCGGTGAACCAGACGTGGCCGGTTACGATCAACTGACGGGTGAATACCTCATCTTTGATTGTTCCGCAGAGACGCCTGCAGGGCGCAGAAACCTCTGCTATGACCATCCAGCCCTGGAATCGAGAAAATCGTTTAAACCCCAGGATAGTGCAATGAACATGGCCGCGATTATGGGCATCGAGATGCTAACGGAAGAACAATACCGTGAGCTGCAGGCACTCGGCCATTTTGACATGAAAACATCGAGCTGGTTGAAAACGCCAGCCGAAATTCGAAAGCTCGGCGGCGCCATCTTCGGTGATTTTCGCTACGGCCGCGTGTTCGTGTATCACAACGGCGCAGATTCATATTACGGCGTCAGGGGATTCCGCGGCGTGCTGAAAGTCTAATCAAATCCAAGTTCCTGCAAGCGAGATGCTTCCCTCTCCACACCGACTGTAAACTGATCCGCTCTCCGTTCATGGAGGGCGGTTTAATTTTATAAAATCTACTGCTGAAAAGTGATGAGAGCTCTGTATAATTGAATATAGGATATTAACGGTAAGATTCCCCTGATTGGTATTTATAAATATCGTGTTAATCAGATCAAGCCACCTTTGGCTTGACATGCGAATTTCGATCACTCCCGCCCCGGATATAAAATTTCACTCTCTCTGCACCGGATAAGTGGTACATCAGGTCAAGGAGAATTCGATGAAAAAAAGTTTCAACTCCTCACTGTTGAACCTGCTGATCATCGTGTTGGTGATGGTATTGGCTCTTTCACCCCTCTTTCCACTTCGCGTCAAACCCGCCAGTGCGCCATCCGATGAATTTTCGGCAGAGCGTGCTATGACTCACCTTCCCTTCATCGCCAAAAGCTCTCACCCCTCCGGCTCGCCCGAACAGGCGCTGGTGCGAGAGTACCTGGTCGAGCAGTTGACAGGTCTTGGATTGGAGGTTGAGATTCAGGACTCAATGGGTGCAGAAAATGTGATCGCCCGCTTGCGCGGAACCAATTCGGGCGATGCAATTCTAATACTCGCCCATTATGATTCGTTAAAAGGTCCTGGTGCCGCGGATAACGGCGCAGGGGTCGCCGCATTACTGGAAATCATGCGGGCACTGACCGCCAGTCCGGTTCCCCGCAACGATATCATTGCATTGTTTGATGACGGTGAAGAATTGCCAGATGCGTTTACAGGCACAAAGGCGTTTATCCGCTCACATCCATGGATGGACGATGTGCGCGTGGCGATCGGTTTAGACACTGCTGTGCGGGGGTTTATTGCCACAGATGACACTGGTAAAAACAATGGCTGGATGGTAAAGATCCTTGCCCGTGCTTACACAAACGGCGTCTGGACTTCTCTCAGCGGCGGGGGTGGTTATGATACCAGGCCTTTTCGTGAGGCTGGCATCAGGGTTCTGGAGCTGGAGGATAATTATCCCTTCCACCAACAGCATACCAAATATGATGTACCCGAGATTGTCTCGCCGGGCAGTGTTCAGCAGCTTGGTGAACAGGCTCTGGCGGTGACGCGTGAACTGATCAATGTTGAATTGAACAATACCAGCGGCGCGCAGCGCACATATTTGTATGTTCCTTATATCGGATTGTTGCATTATCCGCAAACCTGGGCTTTACCCCTTGCCATCCTTGCTACGATCCTGCTGATCACTGCCATCGGTTTTGCATTGTGGAAGAAGTCGGCTACCTGGGGCGGTTTGGGAGTGGCGTTTCTGGCGATCCTGATTACCGCAGGTCTCGCCGCATTAGGGATAAACGCTGTTTGGAAAGCGGCACCAGGTATTTTTGAATGGGAAACTCACCTCTGGAAAGATTGGCCGGAAGTGATCCCGCCAAATGGCTGGCTATTATTTATCCTTTCCAAACTGGTGATCCTTGTCCTCTTTGCTTTTGTCTACCGATTCCTTCGAAGATGGAGTTCAAAAACCAGCTTTTCGCTCTTAGGACTGTTCATCGTCCTGTTATTTGCAGTGGCGCTGGCAATATCTGAGCCCAAAGCTGCGATCATCGCTACCTGGCCAGTGATGATAGGGGGATTGGTCTGGATCATTGCCTTGGGAGTCAAACAGAAAAACAAAAAAACGCCGCTAGATATGATCGCTATGATCGCCTCCATTCCTACGATTTTATATCTCATCCCACTCATACCTGCCACATTTATGGGTGATGGTACGAAGAGCGTGGCGATAGAGGCCGGTGCCTGGGTCATCGTTTTGGCGATCATCCTTCCGAGTATCGATTCGTTACTCGTGCGGCCGGAAACCCGGCTCAAAGACGAAAACTAGCGAGGATAATGAGAGACACTGGCATTAAAATCCAGGCGTTGTTTGGTTTAATGACTTTCTGAACAGGTGATTGAGCCAATCCGTTCTTGATCATGGAAAGGTGCTGGGTAGTATCCTCCTTGAATACAGGCTTTTTTGTGTATTATTAGGACACAGATTCATACTATAGCGTCAGGGGATTCCGCATCATACTGAGGGTATGAACATATTCATAATTATGGGGGAATATTCAGTATTCCGATATCGTAATCAATCACCTACTCGACTAAAACGGGGTATATCATCCTTCCTGGTCCATAATAAAGTTGCACGACATTCCAATACTGAATAAGAACTTGTTCCGTTCATAAATATTTTATGTACTATCAATTTTCATGATTATTACATTTTCATTATTCAGAGATAATTTCCACAAATTCATATCTCATATATAATATGAACGAATAATCAAAACCCGCATCCGAATATTGGGGAGAATTTATGAAACAGCTGATTCATCAGGGGGCATCTTTTGCACGCAATTTCGTTTTATCGATTTTTATTGCGGTTCTCAGCCTGTTCTATGGAGTCATCGCTGGAGGTCAGATTCTTGGATTGACTAACCTTTACAGGCCAGTTCTGGTTATTCCTTTTAGCATAGTATTGGCTGTCATAATTTTTTTCTTCTATATAAACAATGGCTCACATTTTTCCGAAACCTTTGAACATCCAATAATTCATAAAAGAAACACCCCAATAAATGTGATCTGCGTAATTGTTGGGTTTGCCCTATTCTTCTTATTGATCTTCACCCCTCTGATTCATTGGCCTCAATCACCAATTTCAACAGAATTAACCTGGGATGCGGGTTTGTACCACTTTCCAAAAGCAGCGGAAATGTTATCAACCAAATCTGCAAATGACCTCTCCATTTCTTATGGAGAATACCCATTTGGTTATGAATCACTCATCGCATTTTCGCTAACACTAAATCACACTGGTTTCTTAATTGGAACAGTCCACGCATTAATTTCGCTTTTTTGGTTTTTAGTATTGAGCCTCTTACTGATTCAACGCACCAAATTACCAAGGGGTTTAATTGTCCTTCTATTAAGCCTGCTGTTCCTCAGTTACCCATTAGCTAAAGATTTCGACAGCAATATCTGGTGGATTTTTTGGCCGCAAATAACTCAAATTGGAAAAAATGATGTGATACTGGCTGCTGCCACATTGGCAGTTCTGCTTCATACCCCGATGTCCAAAGATGGTCCATTCTTTCCATTTGGTCTGGCTGTGGCCAGCATGGTTGCACTCAGTATTAAGCCCAACTCCATTCTTGTAGTGGCATTTGCCTGGTTGTCTATGATATTTTTCCTCTGGCGATCCAAACAGGTCAGAAAATATGTCAATCAATTACTATGGAGTATCCTGGTAATCATCCCGGGTGTGCTTTGGGTTGTTCGAAACTTTATTATGCAGGGAGTCGTCTTCAGCTCAGACTCCATGCAACTTTCGAAGTTAAGTATTGCAAACAATCTGGCCAACCCATACTTCTATAAATACATTCCTCAACACCTATACATCGTGGTAGCAATCATCCTGATTTCTCTACTCGTTTCTTTTTTCAAGCGTTCCTTGCGATTTGGCGTCATATCAGCACTGATACTACTTGCGAGTTTTATGATTAGCCCAGCCTCTGCTTTCTTTGGTTCTACAACAGAGCCAACACAGGTTGGATGGCGATTTGCCCTGGCATTGCTTTCCTACATATTTCTTCTATTGATTCAGCTGTTTGAACCAGTGATCGCAAGTGTTTATCACTGGGTGGTCAATAAGAAGTATTTATCATATTTTGTTTCAGCGCTCATCCTGGTCATTGGCGGAATGATCATCAGAACGCAGCTGGATTTATTGAGAATCTTCCCGGAAAACAAGAACGTATTGCACGATCCATATCAAAACGCGGTCGGTATTGATGGTTATCACAGTGCATATGATTATGTACAAAAAAACATAAGCAATTCAATTGTCATTATAGAAAACGGCCTGCCTTATTATCTTTATGATCCACAGTTTACTAATTCGGTTACACGCTCTCAACCGGCAGATTTTATCGTATATGTTCGTGATCCAAATGAGACAAGCGGATATCCAATAGAAATAGACCAGGATAAATGGTCACAAACCTGGCTGCTTGTGTATCAAGATTCAGAAGGCAGGGTTTATAAACGGAGATAGCGTTCACTGCCGATTTACAACACACACACCTTGATTAACAAAATGAATTTGTTATCTTGATCGCCCCCGATGGGTAAGAGATTTCAATATAAACTTATACATCCTCATATTTCATGGCGATGTTAGATTTCTATCGTATAAATAAAGCTGCATTTCCAATAAATATGAGGGGAATGAAGAGAGTTATCTGCCGTGAAGTTACACTCACCACCTTAAGGATAATTCAAACGCTCTCCGTATGAATCACGGAGAGCGCTTTTCTTAATTTTATGAAAGGGTATTCCCCATCATTGCACAACGTGGGCATTATTACAAATCCAATCCCTCGAATTTCTTTGCAGACCTGGCGTAGGCAAGGATGGTCAGCAGGGTAAAGATCACCACCCCAACCACCAGGACCACTGCCTGCTGCGGCAGATAGGCAGGATTCATGGTGTCCAATACTTCTTTCCAGCCAGGGACCAGGTTAATAGCGGCTTCGGCGGCCCCGGCAAAGAGGGTCATGGCAGCACAGGAAACCAGGAAAGGAACACCTGTCTTATACGCTGTTCTGTAGAACATGGGCAGGAACGTTGCATTGAAGAGTCCGAACATGATAAAGACCAGCCCAAAGAGGGCAGCATTAGCCTCCATCCCTGCCAGGTTTTCAGCCGGAAGAATGACCTTGCGCAGTATGGCGAATGGAACGGCAACAACAACTTGCAGCAGTTCAAAAATGACCACTGTATAGAATCGAGCGTTCACTGCATCCCGCTTGCGAATCGGCAGCAGGGCTGTGAAAAACACATCGTTGTTGGTATTGCCATTAAGAAACGTAAAGAAGATGCCCAGCGTGAGGTAAAAGAACGCCACGTAATACGGATAATTCGGGATCAACAGCATGGTCGCCAGTGCTAGAAACAGGTAGCAGGTCGGGTGAACCGATAGTTTGATTTCTTTATAGAGCAAGTTTTTCATCTTCTGGCATCCTTTCCGTGCCCACCATGATTGCTTCCAGATCGGCGGGTGAAATCTTGAGACCTTCGGCATGATCAACATCTACGCGACGCAGCAAACCGGTGAACTCTCCTTTGCGCTCATGAAAACCAATGATCTTCATTTTCAACGCTTCTGGCAGCAATGCCGCGGGACCTTCGATCACTCGGTAGGAATCCACAAATGAATCCTTTTCCTGGCTGGCGATGATGACACCCTCCTTGATGTAGGTAATATCATCTGCATTCCTGTCCAGGTCAGAGGTGATGTGCGTGGAAAAGAAGATGCTCGCGCCCTCCTGGTCGACGATGTTCTCGAAGATGGTCAGCAGCTCATCGCGTGAAACCGGGTCAAGACCCGAGGTCGGTTCATCCAGGATCAGCAGCTCCGCATGATGTGATAATCCCAGAGACAGCGCATACTTGATGCTCATCCCCTGCGAGAGTTCCTTGATCCTTTTCTCTGGATCCAGGTTAAAACGTTCAAGATAGGAGCGGTAAACGGTTTCGTCCCAATTCTTGTAGAACCTTCGGTAGACATCCGTAATCGTCTTGACCTTGCTTTGGGAATAAAAGTTAGCCGCCCCAAAGATAAAGGAAATACGCTGCTTGATCTCAAATTCGTGGCGCTGTAAATCCATACCGAAGAACCTGACTTCCCCGCTGTCAGGGTGAACCAGGTTAAGCATGGATTTCATGGTCGTGGTCTTCCCGGCACCGTTCCTGCCGATGAAACCCATGATCCTGCCGCTCTCAATCGAAAACGACACATCCTTCAATTGAAATTTTTCGTAGCATTTGTTTAGATTTTTTACCGATAGAATTTCCATTCATCCTCCTTCATTGATTCCTGCCTGTCGGTGGCCAGCAGGGAATTGAAATTCCACGACAATTGATCAGATTTTTTCTCACTTGGTTGCATTTACCTGATGGAGGTAATGACAGGCTCATTTCCCACCTGCGTCACCGGTGGAGTCTTCATTGTTTTCCAGCACTGCCAGCAACCCAGGGTGCCGTTCGAGCAGCACGGAAGCTTTGATCAGTGCCAGTCCCTGTTTCAGGTCACCCAGCACAAGAAGTTTGTCTCCAACTTCGATATCGAATTCACGTCGGGCATCCGCCGGAATGACAATCTGCCCGCGCTCACTGACCGTGACCGTGCCGTAAAACCGTTTATCCTTTGGGGGTTTCACCATTTCAACTCCAGGTAAGTATCGTCTTATTTACAAGATTTATCTTACTTCGCTATCTAAATCCAGTCAAGACTGCCAGCCATTCATCCAACCGGAATTGCTCTGATCTTCCAATGTTTACGATGACCGAATCCAAATATAATGATGGTATGGTCTTATGTGACCAGGCATAAGTTCAGACAAGAAACAAGACAGGCAGAGATTAACTCTGAAAGCCCAACGGGAGGAAATCCAAATGGAATCGCTACAATACCATGTTGATGAGTATAAGAAACAGTTGGAGAAAGGATCCATCCAGAAGGCATACAAAGGGCTGATGGAATACATGACGGCGCTCAAGACGCATTTCGCAAACCAACACCCCGATTGGTCCGTGCCCGGCAGCCTGTATTTTGGATACATGGACATGACCTACTTTTCTCTCAATCCCGCGGCACTCAAGGGGCGCAGGCTCAAGATCGCGGTCGTTTTCCTGCACGAGGCTTGCCGCTTCGAGATCTGGTTGTCTGGCTACAACAAGCAGGTACAGTCTCAATATTGGAATATGATCAAAGAAAGCGGTTGGAAAAAATACCGGCTGGTGCCGGACCTCAAAGGTATGGATTCGATCATCGAACATACCGCGGCGGAGTCACCTAATTTTGACGACCTTGAAGCTTTGACCGGGAAGATCGAACGCGAAACGCTGCAGTTCCTTCAGGATGTAGAAACCTTCCTTGTAGAGCACTAAAGGACAGCAACCCCGGAATTTCACTGGTGCCCATCTTTGCTCCACCCGGTGACTGGAACCAGCACGAAAATCCCTCAGAAATTTCACGGAGATGCATGGACGAGAGAAGAATCTATTATTTTTCACCCGTCACCATTGAGATGAATGATTTTCCATCCAAGGGATTCATCCTTGACATCGGAGGCGGCGGAGAAGGCGTGATCGGCAGGCTCAAGGGTGAGGCAGTGATCGCCATTGATGTCAGCAGGCAGGAACTGGAAGAGGCTCCCGGCGGCCCGTTGAAGATCGTGATGGATGCCCGCGAGCTGATGTTCCTCAATGCCGCGTTCAGCACTGTTACGGCGTTCTTCTCCCTGATGTACATGAAAAATATGGAGGAGCGCCGCAAAGTGTTTGCCGAGGTGATGCGCGTGTTGAAACCCGGCGGCACCTTCCGTGTGTGGGACGTGGACCTCAGTGAGCCCCCAATTACCGGCAAAGATATTTACGTCGTCCAACTGTGCTGCCGCGTGGGCGGGATGGAGATTGAAACCGGCTACGGCCAGAGATGGCCTTCACAGCCGTATGGCGAAGAAAATTACATTAGCATGGCGAAAGAAGCCGGGTTTCGCCTCCTCAACCGCGAGAGAAACGAGCACACGTTTTCTCTGGTGTTCCAAAAATAAAGTCGGACCCGAAATCAAACCCTACTCCAGGGCTCCGCTTCTAATCTTCCTCCGAAAAAATCATAAACTGCAAAAGGATATATTGGGATTTTTACATTTCCTGATTCGGCCATCATCCTTGGAAAGATACCTCCTTTAAACCTGTTCCACGTTGCACTTGGTATAGAAAAGGCAGTGATCAGGTGATCACTGCCTTTTTGTTCACCATTACCAATTTTGTTGGTTTGGTGTCCACTGTTTACAATGGTGCTGAGCACCACAGACCATTACTTAGCGGTGGTTCCGGATTCCTCGATGGTGCCGGTACCGCCAGCCAGTTTGGCTGCGTGCTTGCCAGCCAGCCGGCCAAAGGTGTAACAGCGGCCGAGGGACAGACCCGTGGCGTGGAACGGATAATCCGCGCCGCCGTAGAACTGGCCGCCCAGGTTGCCCACACAGTACAGCCCTTCGATGGGAGCCTTGTTGGCATCGAGTGCCTGACCATTGGCATTGGTGTACACACCAGAGCACAGAGCTGAAACACGCAGGTGGCGGCGGATACCGTAGAACGGTGCCGTTTTGATTGCATTCATCCACTTGGCATCCTTGCCGAAGTCTTCGTCCGCGCCATTCTCACACAATTCGTTATAACGAGCAACAGAAGCCAGGAAGGTTTCCTTATCCTCAATACCCAATTTGTCGCAGAGTTCTTCGAGAGTATCTGCACGGTAGGTATCGATCAGGTGTGAGAATACACCAGAGCGTGGCTTACCGTCATGAGAGGCAGCGTAATCTTCATCTGAGATCTCGGGCATGTATTTTTCCATAACAGTGGGAGGAACCAGACCCGAAACCGATTCATGGTTCATGTATTCACTGTCATAGATCTGGCAATACCAGCCTTTCGAACCCTTCTCAGGATTTTCATAGTTCTTACCACCCTTGTAGAAATCCTGATGGCACATGATGTCATTCATGTAAACAAAACCAACGAATTCATTGCAGAAGCGTTCACCCTTCATATTAACATACAGGAATGGTTCTTCGTACATCAAACCTGCATCGAAGTCATGGAGCATCTTGGTGTGGCCCAGGTTTTCCATCACGGCTCCCGCGCCAACAGCCATCAGGTGACCGTCGCCTGTCTTCGAATACTGCTTCTTATCGAAGTCAGCCACATCCGGGCACCAATGATTCACCATCGAGGGATTGTTCTGGTAATCGCCGGTGGCAAGGATGACTGCCTTCTTGGCATTGAACTTGACGTAAGTTCCATCCGTTAATTGGCCCACAACGCCTACTACTTTGCCTGCATCCTGGATCAACTGTACGCCCGGGGTGTTGAAGTAAACCTTGAGGCGGCCGTTAAACTCAGCAACAGCCTCTTCCAACACGTAGGTCATGATTGTGCCGACGTTGTTGGGCTTGGGTCCCATCCAGGGAGCGTACATATGTACTTTTGCGGTACCGTAGTCATACCTGGAGAACCGGGCATCGCTCCACTCACCGGTAAAGTCCTGGCTTGTATCCAAATACATGAACAAACCTTTATCATTGGGTTTGTCTGCAGATGTTCCATTCAAACGGGCACGGTCATAGAACCAGTTCACCGCTTCACCGGAGTTCATCACATAAGCTTTCAAAAGTTCGGGGTCCGATCGCCAGTTGTTCAGAGAGTTCGTGTGCTGAACATAGCGCAGCAGACCTTCCTGGTCACTTTGATCAATGATGAGCCCCGAACCGCAGTTACCCTGAGAAACCGGAGTGTCATGCTTCTGAAGAACAACCACAGAGCTACCCTCTTCGGCTGCGGTAATAGCCGCAGGAACACCGGCAGCGCCAGCGCCCACGACCACGATATCGGCGGTCACTTCCCCGACGAAATCGGTGATGGGATCCAGAATCACAGCAGAATCTTTGTATTCATCAATCGAAAAAGGACCAGATGGGCAAGTTGAAGAAGTTACCCCTTCGGTAGGAACGGGCGTACCTTCGGTTGCTACCTTTGGCTGACATCCGGTTAACCCCATGATTCCGATTCCGGCAGAACCAATTGCTGCACCTTTCAAAAAGTCTCTACGTGAAATCTTGTTGGTCATTGACACTCCTCCTCTGAAAAATAAATACTCAGCTAGGCTGAGTTTGATTTGTAAATTTACTTCAGGTACCAGTCTACCAAACCCCGGTGCTATTCATCGGACAAATTGAAAAAATTGCCCAAAATTTTTGGGTAAAATAGACACTATGAAAAAATTGTCTATGCTCCGGTTTGTCAGTGAAAACACAGAATTCTTTCATAATCCATTAAAATAAGCAGGATACAATCAATGAGACTTGCTTCTATTTGCGCGAAAATAGAAAAATGGCTTCAAGTACGGATATTTATTTAAGGGGATTACTCGTGACCAAGCAGCAGGACATTCAAGCCAAGATTTACAAAGCCCTCGAAGAGCTGGTACAGACCAAGGCACTTTCAGAAATTAAAGTGATGGATTTGTGCCGGGTGAGCGGTGTTGCACGTTCCACGTTTTATACGTATTTTTGTGATATTTATTCAGTCCCCCAGTGGTTATGGGATGACATGATGAGCCCATCCCTTTATATGATCGGTAAAACGATGACCTGGGATGAAGGCCATCGAATGATGTTTCTCAATCTTCTCCAGTACAAATCACTGTTTACAAAAATCTACTGGGAAAACGATTATCATTCCATCCTGGAATACGGCTATCGCGGTGGTTTTGCTGCTGTCAAGGAAAACGTGGAAGAACGCAAGAAACACGTATGGACGAAAGAAGAACTCCTCGATCTGGATTACTGCATCAAAGCTCTGGCCAGTCTTACCACTAAATGGGGACGGGATGGAATGGTGGTGCCGGTGGAACGAATCGTTAAAATCTTCAACGATCACATTCCTGATTTCCTGAAAGAACTATGTGATACATAACCTGGTGCTGCGAAGGTAGTGATCATTTCCAGTATGTATTACGGATAAACTCCTCTGCCGCTAGAAATAAATAGCATGAAATTTCCCCTCAACTGATTGGCTTCTCCAATCGTTGGAACTCTTTATTTCTCCCTCTTGCTCCACCAACGCCCCAGGTTGAGATAAAGCATATAGATCAACACCAGAGCTCCCACCGCTGCCGCAGAAATTCCCACGCTGACCAGAGCCTGCTCCTTGAATAAAGCCCAGTTCAATCCCGGTTCCAGCTGAAAATGCTCCAGGTTTACCAACACTGAGAGCACGCTCACGTAAAGGGGCTGTGCCATCGCCAGCCCGCAGCCGGTACACAGCATCACCAGCCGCGGAGCACGAGAGAAGGCGATCGTCCCGAACAGCACCGCCTCCGTCTTCTGCGCGACCTCCAATGGAGCAGGGAACGACGCTCGTTTGGGCAGCACCACCCTGACCAGTAAAAAGACATTAACAATGCTCAGGACCCAGCACGTCACCACAGTGATTATTACCAGTGGATTTGACAGGGATGCTGCATCGGCAAGAAATAATGCCAGCAGCAGCACCGGCGCAGCAGCCATGCCCACGAAGGCTGCCATCTTGATCTCGTCCATCCCGCAGCGGTGCACGGCATGACGCGTCTCGTGAGGTACCACCAATGTCAGCGCCAGTAGACTGATGATTAACAGCATCAGTGCAGTGATTAACGGCAGGTACGCCGCCGCTTGAGCGACACTCTCCGGTAGATTTTTAAACGCCGCTGCAGCTATCACCACTGCCAGCATCGAGGCCGGCACGGCGGTGATCGAGACATTCAGCACCATCTGCGGATCGTTGCGGTTAAAAGTGTCTTCCCGTACGCTGCGGCGTGGGCAGGCAACCCAACCGCCCAGCGCACCCAGCCCTGCCCCGCCGAGGAAGAAGGCAAGGAACGTTACTAATGTGCGTTCAACAATTGCACTTACCAGCTCAGCCTTGGAGATGTTAACTCCCAGGGCAATGACGTCAGGAAGGAACCAGCCGGCCTGCCCGGCTGCGGCTGCTCCCCACAGGCAGAAGAGCACCGTCCCGGCCAGCGCACCGGCCAGCGCGCCCAACACCGTACGGCGCCAGGGGATAACAGATCCGCTGCGGCGCGCGGCAATCCAACCACCCCCAGTAATCAATAAAGTAACGATTGCTGCAGCAATCCAGGCCGTGAATGTCGAACCCTCCGAAGAAGTGCCCAGGAATGCATCCGGCTGGATGATGAAAAACAGGAAGATCATAACGGTTGCGATCAGTCCCGTCAGTAAACCGGCGGCTCCGGCGCGCGTGGTCATGGATTAATTGTATGCCGTTTCAAAATGAGTACGGGTATAATTGCCTCCATTACCGACAAAGATCCCGCTGATAACCAGGCAACAGATGCTTATACTCAAAGGGGAAAGGTAAAGGGGCGACATGGATATTCCCCCACCATAAACATGCTGTGGAGATACATTTATGGAAGGTTCAATCAACACAGGCAGGAAACTCACGCTGCACTATTCGTTTATCCAGGTATTCTGCATCATGGGATATTCCTGCCTGTTCGCGTTTGCAGCGGTTTTTCTGCTCTCGCGCGGATTGACCAATTCACAGGTGGGGGTAACGCTCACAGTCGCCAGTGCTCTTTCACTGATCTCTCAGCCAATGGTGGCAACCTTTGCAGACCAAAGCAAGAAGCTGTCTCTCAGGGAGATTACAGCCATCTTTTTTGCGATGGAAGCCGCTGTATCTTTGTTGCTGCTGCTGACACCAGCAGGAAAGGGGCTGTCGGCAATTCTCTTTATTCTCCTGATCGTAATCTTTAGCCCCAAAGTATCCCTGGTAACGGCCCTGTCAATGGATCATATCAACAACGGCACGCCTGTAAACTTCAGCCTGGCGCGCGGTATTGGTTCACTGGCCTACGCTGCACTGTCTTTTCCGATGGGATTTTTGGTGGAAGCATTCAGTCCACAGGTGGTGATGATCATCAACGCGTCAATCTGTATCATCGGTTCATTGCTGGTGATTGTCTTCCCGCGTCCAAGAAAACAGAGCACAACCGCAAGCATTGGTGAAGCCGGGGCATCGGGATTGATAGAATTTGCACGCAAGAATAAACGCTTCATGGCGATCATAGCCAGCCTTTCGGTACTGTTCATCTCGCACATTTTTATCAACTCCTATACCATCCAGATCATCGAGCATGTTGGCGGCGACAATTCCGACCTGGGGATTGCAGCAGGCATCGCTGGCTTCGTGGAGCTGCCCGCCATGGCGTTGTTCCCATGGATTTTTAAGAAAATTCCCAAAGCGGGATTACTGATTAAGATTTCTGCGGGATTCTTCCTGCTTAAAGCCGTTGTCACCCTGGCTGCACCTAATGTCTTGTGGATTGACATTGCGCAAGCTATGCAGTTCTTCACCTACGCCATATTTCTGCCTGCTTCGGTCTTTTATGCAAACGAAGTGATCAGAGATTCAGACAAAGTAAAGGGTCAGGCGCTCATGGGAATGTCGATGGGCATCAGCGGGGTAATTGGCAATCTGCTGGGCGGATTCATGCTCGACACCAGCGGTGGTGTCCTCTTGATGTTAGCTGTCGGAGTCGCAGTTTCAACAGTGGGTCTGGTGATGCTGCTTTTCATCGACAGCTATAAACCACAGCGCACTACAGTTCGTTAGAAATAATATTCCTCGATTGCATTCAGCCAGAAGACCCTGGATTGAGGCGGGATTAGTGACTTCCGCCTGGGTTACGCTAGTGCAAGTGCTGCTGATACTGCAATCGGATCAGTTCTATTCATCCACCCGCTGCTCATACTGATTCGAGCAGAAATGACCTGCACTCCAACGAAATCCCATTCCCCCGTTCGAGTTGTAGATTAGCGTCTTCTCCTCAGGTTGATTTCCTCCCTCTCAATCCCTGAGGAGCGAATAGACATCGGTCTCAATAGTATTTACTTTCACTCTTGATCACGCTCACCAGGATGCTCAGTGACGCCGAAGACTTCACCGATTGCTACGCCAAACACATCAGCGATACGGAAAGCCAGCTCCAGGGATGGTGAGTACTTGCTTGCTTCGATGGCAATGATCGTCTGCCGTGAAACACCGGCTTTTTCAGCAAGTTCCTGCTGTGTCATTTCATTCGCAAAGAATCTCAGTTTTCGGATATTGTTCGTGATGGTAATTTTCTTAGGCATTGCCAATGCCTTTCCTGTAGAACCGCATTTGGACGAGACCTTCTATGATCGAACCAACCGAAAAGGAAATGAAAAGGATATTGATCATCACCCCGAAAGAGTAGTTCAGAAGCAGAGAGACTAACGCAGCAATAAAACCAATCCCGGCAATAGCAAACGCGAAACGCATAGCTTTCAGTTGGATCAGCTTGTCCATCTCATCTTCAGTCACTTCCACCTCAATCGACCTTTCGATCTCTTTCTCATCGCAGTTCCCCTCTTGAATCGATTTTTTAATCGAAATAGCTATCGAAAGCAGGATATGGAAGATGATCTGGATGACAATGGAAGCCCCCACACCGATGCCGATGAAGATCAAGATGGTGCGCGCCCAAAACTTAAAGTCGTCAGGTGCAACACTTCCCGCCCGGACCTGTCCGAAGGCGTAGATACAATAGGCTGTAAGGATAGCAATCCCCGTAATGATACTGACGATATTTCTTTTTTCTTGGTAAGACATTTGACTCAACCTCCTGAATATATGTGTACTTTATTGCACATATAGTACTATTTTATTTACAATTTGTCAAGTATATTTTACATTTTTGTTTATAAAATATTACACTTGGAAAATATCAGTTTTTGAATTTTGGATTGTTTGATACCCTAACGGAGGAAAAATGGATCGATTTTGGCTGGCGAACAAGGTCCAGAACTCAAATTGAGGCTGGAGGTCGACTCGAGCCTGACCCTCTGCCTGGATGGCGTTTGAATAATTTTCCCCAATGGTTATCCTCATTTCTTTGAAGGACGCGGGCCAAATGGATATCAGGTGTCACAGCTTCCAGTCCTTCCATGGTGAGTGGCGGTAGATTCCAGGCCGCACGTGCCTTGTTGCAGCGTTCGAGGTCTTCCGGGCTGATACAGTTTTTTCCATGCCTAAAGTGAATACCAAATTCCCTGCAGGGCGATGGCCGGCGAGCGTAGATCGTGCACCCTACCTTTTCGCCGATCTTTCCACTGAGCGCAGCACAATACGGGTGACTCTGGTTGGTTCCCTTCAAATTATCATAGAATTCTGTTTCTTCTTCCACGAAATCCAACGGTACCTTTCCACCCTGGGCAGGGTCCGCTTCTCTCCAATAGAAGGAGACCCTAAAAAATGCGCAGCATGCCCCGCAGCCTAGACACACATTTTTTGAAAACATAAGCCGGGATTATATTCCTGTTCCCGAATTTTGATTAGAGGTGAATTTCTGGTCGAGTGGGCATATCCCTTTAAGCAACCCGCTTGAACGCACACCTTCAAGCGAGTATGATTTTGTAATGAATCATCCACTCAATCATCCAGCGAACAGTTGTCCAGTCTCCGTCTTCATCGGTACATCGGGCTGGACATACGGTCACTGGAAGGGCATTTTTTACCCCGCTGAACTGGCAAAAAGCCGCTGGTTTGACTATTATGCCTCCCGGTTCAATGCGGTGGAAATCAATGCCACGTTCTACCGCGCCTTCCAGGAACAAACCTACCAGAAATGGAAAGAACGTGCGCCGCACGGTTTCGGTTACGTGCTCAAAGCACCCAAAGTGATCACTCACCAAGAATTGCTGAAGGATGCGGAAGCAGAGATCCAGTCCTTTTACCGCTCTGCGCAGTTATTGGAAGAGACTTTTGAAATGATCCTGCTGCAGGTAGCCCCAAACCAACCATACGATCTGGGGCTTTTACAATGTGCCCTGCAAGCTTTTCCTGATCCATCCCGCATAGCAGTTGAGTTTCGCCATGAACGCTGGTTCAACCGGGAAGTCGAAGGCCTGCTGGCTTCCCTCGGTGCAGTTTACTGCAATGTGGATTCACCTCGCCAGCAGCTCACCGAGGTGCTCACCTCCGATCGCGCGTACCTGCGCCTGCACGGCCGCCGGCATTGGTATGCAGATGATTACACCGCTGAAGAGCTGCACCAGGTGGCAGAGTTGACGCGCAGGTTGGTTTCACGCGGCGCCCGGCGGGTATATATCTTTTTCAATAACGATTTCGGGGGATACGCTCCTGCCAATGCCCTGACACTGCAAAGGATTCTTTCCGAATATACTCAGCCAGGGTAGGTGCACCTTGAGAGACCTCTCTGCAGCCACTGTATAAATATCCAGACATCTCTTCTGTAATCATGAACCAGTTTTAGGGTGTGTATATAATGAAATATCGATCACGAATCCGGATATTGTCCGTCACCGACAGGAAGCAAGGAGGAGAAAATGCATACTGAGCTTGACCACTCCGAAGTGGAGCACTGCATTCACGATGCCATTGGTTGGGCATTAACCAAGGATACCGATCGGTTGTTTTCCATTATGGCCCAGGACGACGATTTATTTATCTTTCATCCCGATTCGCGCAGTACCATTATGGGCTTTCCGGCATTCAAAAATCTGGGCGAAAGAAGTTGGCTGAGAGATGAGTTCAAGGCCACGGATTACGCAATCAGGGACCTGCGGATCAACTTTTCACGGCTTGGTGATACCGCCTGGTATTCCTGCCATCTGGACGACCACGCGCTTTGGAACGGCCAGCCCTGCGGCTGGGATGACTGCCGCTGGACTGGAACGCTGGAAAAGCGCGATGGGAAATGGGTCATCGTACAGATGCATTTCTCTTTTGCCAGGGATGAATGATATTGGAACACGCGCAAAAGTCCAGGTGCAGCGTGTGACCGGCCGAAGAAAATTAAAATGTCAGCATGAATCAATTTTCAGTTGGGGGGTACATCACTTCAACTTGACCATATTTCAAAAACCAAATTAATCAATCTGGTCTGAGAGCATTTCGCTCCTATACCTCCCTGATGACCGGGAGGTATAGGAGAAATCGGTGTCACTTCATCAAAACTTCCAATGCGTCATTCTCTCCAGGACGCCACATGTCCTTTCAAGGAAAGCAGCGGAACGATCTCACAGGTATCTGGCTGAAGGAGTGCCAGGGTTGCATGATTCTCGTCCAGCGACGTATCGTAGACACTCGCGATCAACCATTGACCGTCCGGGCTCCAATATGGACGTGTAACCACGATCGGGTTGGCATCCACAACCAGTTTCCGGTTTGACCCATCCATATCCGAGACATATACGGAGTACCTTTCACCTGGCAGCATTTCCACATAAGCGAGGCGCTTTCCATCCGGAGAAACGACAACGTTGGTATTGCGGTAATTGAGATCCGTCACCCGTTCAACCGAACCAGTCGTGATGTCGATTTTATTGACTGTTGCCCCTTCCGGTCCTTTGACGATATACAGTATGCTCTTCCCGTCTGGCAGCCATGCCTGGGCAATATTGGCATCTGCATTTTCCAACAGCACTCTTTGATTTGATCCATCTGCATCGATCAGCATCAGGCTGTACGATCCAAGACCGCCGATCAAACCGGAAGCCGGTCCGCGGGTGAACGCAATCATCGACCCATCCGGAGACCAGATTGCCCCTTCATCTCTTTTGGTGGTACCAGGTACGCTATTGATTTGACCGGTCGCCAGGTCGAGAAGTTTCAAACCATCGCTGCTTGAGTAAATCAACGTTCTCTTGTCGGGCGACATTGAGCCGTCATACCCTAACCCGCGGTCAATCTGGTTTGTCCCGTTCAAATCAGCAGTCAGCACATGGTACAGAAATTCTGGTTCAAGTGGATCCATAAAGGTCAGTGTGCCGCTCAAGCCTTCCGGCAGGGTCGAGGATTCTCTGCCCAGTGCAGTTTGCCACGAGGATTGAGTGAAGCAGGCCTGTGGAGTTTGAGTGGGAATGCCGCCATCGGTAAAAGCGGGCAAGTCAATAGTGGTGATCCATGGTCCCTCAACCTTGACTGACAATGCTGTCAGGGTTACGTTGATCACTCCAGATGGGAATCCATCCTGATAGGTGAACCCGTAATACCCTGTTCCACCGCCAGGCAAGAGCGCATGGTCCAAATCCATCAGGTTGAACTCCGATACTTCATCCGGTTTTTCAACCGTGAAAATCAGCCCATCTCCGGATTGATTCATCGTCGCATCCTTTATCAGGATGGTGTACCCGGCAACGGTCAGGGATTGGTTCAAGTCCCATTTTTGTCCCGGTTGCGGGTTGGTTCCAGAATCGAAGAGAAAGCTTGCCGTATCGTTGAATCCAACCCAGACCCTGTCGATGGTCAATGTTGCCTTGCCGGGAGCATATCTTCCTGCACTGCGATAGGTCAACGCCAGGGATTGTTCATTTGCTTTATCCGGATGCGGGTCTGATATCGTGTGATCTTCAATCATTGGAATTGAAGTACCATCTACATCTTCCATATGGACAGCATCGGAATCGGCGTATTGAATCATGAATTCAGTAGAATCAGTATTCAATGCCCCAAAGAGGATGATATTCTCGTCTGTTTGGATGTATTCACCCATAGCCAGCGAAATCTGTGACACCAGGCCTGCACCCTCAGTTGAGTCATTACCAGTTGCTCCGTCCAGAGAGGTAAGGTTCATGATGGGGTAAACTGTCGACTCTGGAGGAACTTCAACAAAATCCAGGGGCATTTCCCATCTTTGGGCATATGCATCGACAGCAGTGTTTTCCAAACAAGAGAAAACGAGGGTGGCGGAGTCATCTAAAGCCGAAAGTGCAGGAAACTCCATGTGCCTTGAGTACCCGCTAAGCCAGCTGTCACCGGCCGCAAGCGTTCCGGTTAACCGGGTGCCGTCTGAGAGTTCTAACCAGGGAAGCTCGTGACATCGATCCTGCGGTTGATTGGATTGTGCCAAAGCTTCGGCAATAATTTTTTCCACCTGGTACAACACATCCGTGTGCTCAGAATCGATCATTGCCTGCTGAACAGAGACGATAGTTTCATTTTGCTTTGATTGAACCGGTTCTTTGAGAATCCGCAAAGAACTGCTTTGTTCAACAACTCCAATTCCTGGTACAAATCCGAACAGTTGTTGTACGGCTTGCGCAACCCCTGGAATGGAAACGATCAAAACGGCCATTACAATGATTGCTGCAACAACTCCCATAACAAATCTTTTTGTATTCATTTTGCGTCGATTTTCCTTTCTTATTTTGGCTTGGATGCCGGAAGAAAGGTCAATATCAGACCCAATTTTCATTTGGGCAATCTCATCAACAACCTGGTAGGATGTTCTTGTTTTCGTCATCAGTCACTCTCCAATCCAAGGAAGGTACGCATACGACTGCGCGCCATGTGCAGTGACCATTTAATGGTGCCGGGAGCCATACTATGCTTGGTTGCCATTTCCTTTTCTGACATTTCCAGGTAATACCGCTCGACGATTAGCGCTCTTTCACGCGGCGGAAGTTGACACAGGCTGCTAAAAATCTTTTCTTTAAGTTGAGCATATTCCATTTGGTCCTCAACTGAAGAAGCCTTTGTGATTAAGCCTTCCACAAACCCTCGCTCTTCAAATTCACTCATTGGAATTTCTCTGCACATCTTTTCAGCGATGTTGAGGGCTGTGTGAACGACGCTTCGAAGTAGATACGGCTCAAAAGGCCGAGTCTCATCAAAAAAGCGAATACGCTGGTAGATCCGTAGAAAAGTCTCCTGAACAACATCCTCGGCCAATTTCTCGTCGTGTATGATCAGATAGGCAGTCCGGATTGCTTTGGTCTGATGGTTCCTGACCAGTTCATCCATACCGCTGATATCACCTTTTTTCAAGCACTGAATTGCTTGTAAATCATCCATCAATTTTTCCGTAAGCATGAGATCTCATAATATATATACAGCCGTGATGAAAAAAGGTTTGATGTTTAGCAACTCTGATCATTACCCGCATTGAATGCTTTGCATCCAACAACACATCGGCCGAATTCCTTGTGGCTTTTATTTTTTGTCAATCTTATAGCGTTTCTCGCAGGATCTGCACTCTAAACATAACAATACCATTTCCCCATCCGAACTTGCACTGCATAGCACCAACACGCTGACCCAATAGTACGATTATGCAGTTGGACTCGCAGCTTTAAGCAACCCTCCTAACGATGAATCATCTGGTTTAATCAACCGAAGTGAAGATACCGACCCAAAATTAACTGGATGAGGGAATTCAAACTCGCTGGTGTAGATTCACACCGCAGGCTGATACATCATCAGGGAGTCTCATTCACAAAGTTGACATCTGCATATCCCAGCGATCTGAAGAAGCGCGACAGGTACGCTTCAGCGTTCTGGCGGGCAACATCCAGGATTCCATCCTCAACAGCGGCCGTGCGGATTTCCTCTTCAGCGGATTGCCTGGCCAACGTTTCCAGGTTCTGGCTGGGTAAGCGTAGAACGCCCGTATCCCGTTCGTACACATAAGTCTTCTCGTTGTCGAGGGTGGCAATGAACACCTCGGCTTCGGGCAAACGAACGTTCAACACGCTTCCTTCCAGCCACAAATCCTTCGAACCCAGTTCTTCCAGATCAACCCCCGCGATCACCGTCCCATGTGCCACCAGCAGCAGCCGGTCCTCGAAAAGAAAGGCAAAGGTTCCCTCCCCGGTCTCTGCAGCGATGACCTTTTCAACGCTGTACTGAATCGTTTCCAGGCGTGCCAGCGAACGCACCTCATGGATGATCGTGACAGGGTCAGCAATAACGGTGGGGGTGGGATTCAATATCTCATTGATCTGAGTGCTCATGGCTGAGTTGGCCTGCTTCAGGGGATTGAGAGCGCTGGTGAGATTCCGGTTAATGGAGAAGACACCATATGCAGCCAGTGCGAGGAGAATGATCAAAATCACGGCCTGTAGGAGGAATTTTTTCATAATTCCATTATACGATGCAGGACAAGGTCATCACCCAATTCAAGTAGCCGTTTAATACCAGTTGTTATGTAACCCTCATATCCAGTATATGTTGGATTGATAGGTAATTTATACTTTGTTTATCTAATATATCGTGATATGATATGAATATCGCTCACATGATCCTTAATGACCGCTTCTGCTTGAAAAACCAAGAAGTCATTTTGATTTCATTAGCCAAATCTTGAGGAGGATCCAGATGTTTTGTTATCAATGTCAGGAAACAGCAAAAAACCAGGGCTGCACTCTTGCAGGGGTGTGCGGTAAGCTAAACGATACCGCCAACCTGCAGGACCTTTTGGTGTATGTTGCCAAAGGTGTGGCAGTGCATGGCGAAAAGCTGGCTGAAAGTGGTATGGTCGATCGTGAAGTTGGACGGTTCATCGTAAAAGCACTCTTCACCACCATCACCAACGCCGCCTGGGATAACGCGGCCATCACCAACGTAATCAAAGAAGGACTAAAGGTACGCGAAGAAGTCAGTTGTAAGGTTGGCGCAGCTGCACCGGGGTACCTTCCCGATTGCGCCACCTGGCTGCCTGCCAATGATGACGAGATCTTTTCGAAGGCAATGTCAGACGAACTGCGCATTACAGCGGTTGAAAATGAGGATGTTCGATCCCTGCATGAGTTACTCATCGGCGGCTGCAAAGGTATTTCAGCCTATGCTGACCATGCACTGGTTCTCGGCTTTGAAAAAGATGAAATCTACAGCTTTCTGATGCACGCACTGGCTTCCACCACCCGCGACCTGCCCGTCGATGAGATGATCGCACTGGTGATGAAGGCGGGTGAGACAGCCGTCACGACCATGGCGCTGCTGGACGAAGCCAACACGTCCACCTACGGTCACCCCGAAATGACGGAGGTAAACATCGGTGTACGCAGTAATCCCGGCATCCTCATCTCCGGCCACGATCTGAAAGACATGGAAGAACTGCTGCGGCAAACGGAAGGAACCGGTGTCGATGTGTACACCCACGGCGAGATGCTCCCGGCCAATTCCTACCCGGCCTTTAAAAAATATCGCCACCTGGTGGGCAATTACGGCGGTGCCTGGTGGCAGCAGAACGCCGAATTTGAAACCTTCAACGGCCCCATCATCCTTACCACCAATTGTCTGACACCTGTCAGGCGTGACAACACTTACCTGAATCGGCTCTTCACCACAGGAGTCGTCAGCCACCCCGGTGCCAAATATATACCTGACAGACCGGCAGGCGGAGAAAAGGATTTTTCCGAAATCATCGCGTTGGCAAAAACCTGCCAACCACCCCGGGAGATCGAATCCGGAACAGTCGTTGGCGGATTTGCCCACAACCAGGTGCTGGCACTGGCGGATAAGGTGGTCGAGGCTGTCAAATCCGGTGCAATCAAGCGTTTTGTGGTCATGGGCGGCTGTGACGGCCGCCAGCGCTCGCGCACTTATTACACCGAGGTTGCCGAGAACCTGCCCAAGGACACGGTGATCCTCACTGCTGGCTGTGCCAAGTACCGCTACAACAAGCTCGAGCTGGGCGACATTGGTGGAATCCCTCGCGTTTTGGACGCTGGTCAGTGCAATGACTCCTACTCACTTGCCGTGATCGCCCTCAAGTTGAAAGAGGCGTTCGGGTTGCAGGATATCAACGAACTTCCCATTTCATTTGATATCGCGTGGTACGAACAGAAAGCGGTTGCCGTGCTGCTGGCGCTGCTGTTCCTGGGCGTCAAGGGGATCCGGTTAGGACCTACCCTTCCCGCATTTCTCTCTCCCAATGTCGCTGCCGTACTGGTCGATAAATTCAATATCAAGCCAATCGGAAGCGTTGAGGAAGATATCGCTGCAATGATGATGGGAAAATAAACGGTTTATAACGTATACTTTAATTAACTTGATGCCTGAAACAATGCTCGTCTGTTTCAGGCATTTGTCCAGGAGCAGAGTATATGCAGGCATCCGTTTCAGTATTACTGGGAATCCTGATTGCGACAGTGATCATCGTTATCACCCGCTGCTCCAAGCCTGAAGGCAGCGCCCTGTCCGCCAAGAAATCTACCATAGGATGGTTATGTTTTGCCCTCGGTCTGATTGCCCTGGCTGCCTTCTTAATTCAAACTCTTCCTGTTTTTTACTACACCAACATTGGATTGCCTTTTTCATTAATCTCAATCCTCCTGGCAACCATATCAGTAACTATTGGCATCTGGTCCGTTCTAAAACATGACCGCCACTGGCCTGTCTGGGTTGGGTTGATCGCCGGAGCAATTCCAGCTTTGTTCTGGATCGCTTTTGTCCTCGGATACATATTGGGGCTGGGAAATGAAGCCCTTATTCCAATAAAGAGGCTGTCACTAGATTACCCTGGTGGCAGCCTCTTTCCGATTCTCTTACCCCTTATTTTTCATTTTCAACGATCTGGTTGGCTGCAATGACACCGGATGCCATTACGGTAGGAACCCCGCCGCCGGGATGGGTGGAAGCACCCGCCAGATACAATCCCTTGATAGATTTCGATTTCGATGCCGGTCGGAAGACAACCTGCGCGGTGAGGTCCTGCTGGAAGCAGTAGAACGCCCCGCCCGGGTTTCCGAGACGGCGCTCGAAATCAAGCGGTGTGGAAACCACCATCGTTTTCACGTGATCTTTCAGGCCGGGGATGATCTTCTGCGACAGATGATCGACAAGGCTTTCGCTGAATTCCTCCTTGATATCATCCCAGGTACCGCTTGCCAGCTTTGACGGCCCCTGAAAATCGAGTGCAACAATGTGATGCCCTTCGGGAGCGAGTGAGGTGTCTGTTTTCGTCGGGCAGCAGATCAAACCGAACTGCTCCTCTGGTTTGGGTACAATTCCGATGCGGTATTTCTCCCACCAGAACTCGTTGATTTCATCCACATCGCGCGTGACCAGCGTGTGATGCGCGTCGAGCGGCGGATCATAATCCACACCGAGGCAAATATAAGGCGTGGATTTGGAAAGCGAGTAGCTCTTGATGCCTTTTCTGACAATGGGTTTGAGATGTTCTTCACCGATCAGATCAAGGTAAAGCTTGCGGGCATTGATATTTGAAACGACAACATTGGCTTCGATAGTCTCGCCGTCTGCTGTAACCACGCCGGTGACCCTGTTGTTGGTATCCACCAGAACTTTCGTCACATTGCTGTTCAATCTCACTTCCATACCGTTCTGTTCGCCAATGCGTTGGATGGCCTGCGGAATCTTGATCATCCCGCCGCGGGGATAATAGATGCCCTTGTGTTCCATGTAGGGGATGATGGCGAAGATGCCCACTGCCTGTTCCGGGGAGTGCCCACAGTAGAAGGATTGATAGGCCATACTCTGGCGTACTTTAGGATCCTTGAAATACTTGCGCAGCACGTCGTCGTACGTCATGGCGAAGAACGAACCGAATTTCGTGAGGATGGGGACTTTCTTGAATGACGCCAGCATATCGCCAAGAGTGTTCATCGGCATCATGAAGAAGTCCAGACCGTTCCCCTCGATGAAGGATTCAAACTTATTCGCGTATCGTAGGAAACCTTCCTTGTCTTCCTTGGAGATCTTGCCGATCTCCTCCGCAGCACCTTCCACCGACATGGGGATGGTCAGCTTCTGTCCATCCGGGAAAATCACCGAGTAGATCGGATCGCATTGGATCAAATCGACTTCCTTCGCAAACGTGGTTCCGAGTTCTGCGAAGGCGTGGTCGATAATGGGAATCATCTCGACAACGGATGCACCGATATCGAATTTATATCCATCCACCTCGTATGTTGAACAGCAGCCGCCTACGCGGTCGCTCTGTTCGAGCACCAAGACCTTGCGTCCTCGCCTGGAGAGAACGGCACCGGAGATCAAACCACCCAGACCCGAACCAATGATGACTATATCGTATTTTGACATGTCATGCCCCCTCTTAGACGTTGTACCGGGCGATCAAGGACGATGCCTGGCGCAGGATATAGGATAAATAACGTTTTTTTGATTTCGGTAGTAACAAAATGATGACCGCAATTACTGCCAGAACGCCCAATACGATCCACAGCCATAATAAATTTCTCATTACTCCCTCCATGTATTCAATTATGTGTATTGGGGTTTTACCCCCGATGATGATGATGGTTATATAGTACGAATTATCCAATTTGAAGTCAAATCTTTGATGTACTATGTTAAGTTAATGGATAAAGAGCATGCGCCTGCTTCTTTTTTCTGGATCACAATTGAAAATAAGCGCCCTCGCAATGAGGGCGCTGCTGTCATGAACAAGTTGAGAGATTCAATTACCGGTTATCTATCCACGGCTTCTTCCTTAAGGCTTCCAGTAAGGATGCTCGTCATCCCCGGGATCATTGGTCAGGTTGACCGGGTTGCTTCCGTCAGCATTCATCACATAAATTTCCCAATTGCCGTCGCGGTCCGTCTGGAAAGCAATCAGCTTGCCATCGGGCGACCAGGACGGGGACCATTCGTCTGCAGGAGTATTCGTTAAATTGACTGGTTCACTGCCGTCAGCATTCATCAGATAAATATCCGACTGCCCGTCCCGAACCGACCGGAAGACAATCTGCGTCCCGTCGGGCGACCACACCGGGGTGTAATCGATGCCCTCACCAAACGTCAGTCGGGTGACATTGGATCCGTCTGCATTCATGACATAAACAGAGTTTATTCCCGTATTATTGTCCCGGTCAGAGACGAATGCGATCCTGCTGCTATCGGGCGACCAGCTTGGTGCAAAATCATCCGTGGCATTGTTTGTCAGCCGCACGGGGTTCGACCCATCTGCATTCATGACGTAGATTTCGTTGTTCCCGTCCCTCCGTGAAGTAAAAGCAATCTGCGTTCCGTCCGGCGACCAGGCAGGGAATCCATCGTCAACGTCTTCAAGGTTGGTGAGATTGGTCTGACCGCTGCCATCAGCATTCATGACCCCCACATAACTGTTCGTCAGTCCAAAACCGGTGTAAACGATCTGCTTCCCGTCGGGAGAAAATGGGCCAGGGAAACTGTTCGAATCCCCCTGGGTCAGGCGCGTTACCTGGTTTGTGTCTGTTTTCAGGACATAAATATCTTCATAATCTCCCCCGCGCTTCGAACCGAACACAATTTCGCCCGATCCTCCCCCAAGCGGAAGCGAGGTTGCACTCGGTTCAAGTGTGCTGGTTGGCAGCATCTCAACGGCTGTCGTAGCCGTAACTGCCTCAGTTGCGCCTTCTGTAGTAACCTCCTGCAGCGGAGTTGCTGTTTGTGACACACATCCCGCAAGCAAGAGAAGACCTGCGAATATTCCAAAAATCTTTTTCGTATACCTCATGGCTCCTTCCTTTCTCTTTCCAGAGACAATCTGGACAGATTCATTATAGCGCTCGCAGAGGTGCGTGGCTGATGCGAAAAAAAGATTGTCGCGGTCAGGAAACCAGTATCGCGCAATCGATTATGAAAATAGGTGATAACATCATAAAGAAAATAATCGTCCTTCAAAGGATATCTACACGACACCAAGATTTCTCAAAGACAAGTAGAGGGATCATATGACCACTTATGATGCGATCCTTGTTCCAGGCGGCGGGGTGCGGGATGGCGGGGAACCCCCCCCCTGGGTAAAGCGGAGATTCGACAAAGTCCTTGAAATCTATTGCGGCGAAATCATCATTTCACTCAGTGCCGGTACGCCGCTGAAACCACCTCCATTGGATGAACGCGGATTTCCAATTTTTGAATCCGTTGCCGGGGCAAATTACTTGATGCGCAATGGTATCGCCCCGGAAAAGATCCTGATCGAGTCCAGCTCATATGACACGATCGGCAACGCGTTTTTCGCGCGCGTGATTCATGTGGAACCGCGGAAATTCCAAAATCTGCTCGTGGTCACCTCCGAGTTCCATATGCCCAGGACTGAAAGTGTATTTTCATGGATTTTTTCCCTGCCCCCATTGCCGGTAGATTACCGGGTGGAATTCCTGGCAGTTACCGACGAGGGAATGGACAATGAATCGTTGAATGCCAGGAGAGCCGCGGAGCAAACAAACCTGGCGAAGTTCGAGATCACCAGGCAGCACATCCACAACCTGCAGGAATTACATCAATGGCTCTTTTTAGAACACGAAGCGTACCGTGCAGGAGGCCGGCCGTTGCAGCGCAGGACGAGCGGTGACCTTCTGGGAACCTATTGACCGGGAAATCAATACCCGTTAGCCTGGCTGATTGACTGCCAAATTCCTCCACTTTACTGAACACTTATGAGATGAAATATTTCCTGTCAGACAATCAGACAGATGATCCTGAGATAGAATACACAAAAAGGAGTTGACATGAGTCCTGCTGAATTGAAGGTCGTCATTCCGTGTGCATTTTTTCTTTTCATATTTCTTTTAGGTTACTGGTTGAACCGCAAAGGGAAACCATACAATACGCTGGTGATGACCCTGCACAAGCTCATCGCGCTGGGTGCAGCTGTGTACCTGGTCGTTATGCTGGTCAAATCAGGAAACGTTATACCTTTTACCCCGCTGCAGATATCCGCTGCCGTGCTTACCGCCGTCTGTTTTGCAGGCACCGCGGCCACGGGTGTGTTATTAAGCTTTGACAGGACCTGGCCAGATCTGGTGCATGTACTTCACCAGGTCACCCCCTATCTGACCCTGGTCTCGACAGCCGCATTGTTATATTTATTGATCTAGAAGCGAAATATTCGCTAGGCTGCTGGCAAAACACCCGCCACAGCCATGATTGCGGGACACCCCGACATTAAACAGATGGCAAAGGTCAATCCGATAATGCGGTTCTATTAATTTATCGGCTTTACCTGGATGCGAGTTTGGATTCAATACTTTGCATCAGCTCACCCACATTGGCAAAACTTTGGATTTCGCTCTGTTTGAATTCGATTCCAAATTCCATCTCGACCGCAATCAATAAATTGACATGAGAAAGAGAATCCCATCCATCAACATCGTCAGCGGTCAAATCCGGTGTTAATTCAATCGTTGAATCATCAAACACCTGCTGAAACACATTTGTCAAACGTTCCTTGATATCCATTTTCTACTCCATTGTAGATAAATCACCGGGGTCTTTGCCCTCATACCACGCTTTCAATACCCGCCGCAGGATTTTCCCGCTTTGGTTCTTGGGTATCCGCTCAACGAGATGAAATTCAGCCGGTATGGCAGTTGACGAAACCTTGTTCTGCACATGGAGCCGGCACTTTAACTCCAGGCCTTTTGACCACAGGCAACCATTCTTTAACGTCACGAAAGCGATCACTTTCTCGTGCAGCAGCGGATCATGCACACCAATGACGGCTACATCGCCGATTTCTCCGATCTCAAGCAGCGCACTTTCCACTTCAAATGGGCCGAGGAGATGCCCAGCAGTATTGATCACGTCGTCTGCGCGGCTGATATACCACACGTAGCCATCATCGTCTTTTTTTGCCAGGTCACCGGTAAAGTAGAGATCACCATGAAATTTATCGTTGTATTCTTGTTCTTTATGATAATAAGCCCGGAACATGGAACGCCATCCGCTGCGAACGCACAAATAACCCTGGATGCCGGTGGGCACAGGTTTGAATTGTTCATCGCAAATGATGATTTCCACGCCCTTTCTGGGAACCCCCATTGAACCCGGTTTTACCTGCAGACCAGGTTTGTTTGCCACTAAGATGCTCCCCGTCTCAGACTGGAACCATGTATCGAAAATTTCAGTTTGAAACTTCTTCTTTCCCCAGGCATAAACTTCAGGATTCAAAGGTTCGCCGACGCTGTATACTCTTCGTAATTTTGGAAAAGTATATTGAATGAATTTATCCTCATTTTCCTGCATCAGCATTCGCAAAGCCGTGGGAGCGGTATACCACACGTTCACTTCATGCTTGCTCAGAATTGTCAGCCAATTCGCAACGTTGTATCCCCCGGCATATTGCACCTGCCGGGTCTTACTGGCAAACGGAGCAATGATTCCGTAAACCAACCCGGTGATCCACGCCGGATCGGCCGTACACCAATATTGATCATCAGCTTGAAGCTGCATGACTTCTTGAAATGATTGAAGCATATCTGGCAGAGCACCGTGTACATGCAGCGCTGCCTTTGGTTTCCCGGTTGAGCCTGACGTGTACTGAAGGAACGCCGGCGTTTCTTCTTCAACCAAAGGTTCAAATGCAAATGTTTCTACCGCTGTGGAGGACAGCTTTTTCATGCTCAACACAAATTCATCCACGTGATCGTCGATGTCCATCACCACGATCGCTTTCAGCTCAGGCAATTTTTCCTTGAGAGGTAATAGTTTATGCAGCAGACTCTTGCGAGTGATGATCACTTTTGACGCGCTGTTTTCCAGGCGGTCGTACAACGCTTCCTCTCCAAGGGTAGAAAAGAGGATACAGGAAATCGCCTCTAACTTTAAGACGCTGAAAAATGAACTGATCAGGATCGGACTTCGCGGTAGAAATATACTGACCACTTCACCGCGTTGAATCCCTAGACCCCTGAGCAGGTTTGCGATTCTGTTGGATTCAATTTCAAAACACTGGTATGAGAGATGGGTTTCAGTTAGATCAGACTGGATCCACTGAACGGCTTCTCGATCTCCCAAACCATTTTCACAAAATTGGGTCAGACACGCATAAGCAAGATTTGGATGCATTTCTGTTTTCCAGTCTATGGATTAATGATCCACTTATCTGAACTAAAAGAAACCGGATTATCTCCCAAAATTAAGACATCATCCACCGGGTGCTCGCTGATGAATTGCGAAAACGAAAAATCTGTGTAATGCCGCAAGTCTACACTGTAGGTGTGGAAATAATGTGAAGCCAGCAGTGGTTCCAATGGATTGGCAAAGGACGAACCAATGATCAACAAATTCCGTTCTGATCCATTTTCGGAAACATAATCTAGTAACGCTTTATCACTTCCATAGAACATACCATACTGATTCAAATATGGCGTCGTTTGATAATCGCCACGTAAATATGCAGCAAAATGATTTTGAGTGATTTCCTTGCCATCTTCCACGATTACAAAGGGCGGGAAATCAAACTCGGCAACTTCAAATTCCTCAGACAAGTAATAGAATGACTTTCTGGCTAGAGAACCAGTAAATTGAATATCAGGAAATGTGACATATCTTTCAGGAATTAATGCCGGGGTCATGTCGGAATAATTCCTGGCCAACAGGTCATGGATCTCGTTGTATCCCCTCAATATTCCATAAATATTCCAGTGATGATCTGTCCGATAAAAATGATAAACATAATCTTCCATACTTGACAGTGTCATTTTTCCCAGAAACAAACCGTCCGGCATATTGTTTTCGAAGTATTCCAAACCCTGCCCCTGATCAGCATCGCTGAAATATGGATTCATTGGATAGTATTCCGACGCCTGCAACAATTGAATATTGTATACATAGAAATTAATCTCCGGATACTTTTCAATCAATGCTGCGTAATTTTCAATCCTTTCATCAATGACCATGCGGGTGTCTTGGGTAAACCTTACCGGACCCATGATCAAAAGTGACTTGTCCCTCATCACAAAGAATCCCGTCGTCCTGTCGGCAGGAATCGCTGGATCGGATAGAAAGCTGTACGCCAGGGAAATGACTTCCCTATCCACCCATTTGGCAATGTTGATCAAATCGAGACGGACAGGGAATTGATCTGATGCCGCTTTTTCGATATTTTGCTGGAATGATCGATCCAGGAATTGGCCAAAGAACAACTGGTTTGCCTCTTCCGGTCTCGCTTGAAGTATTCTTTTCACAGCGGTTTTGAAATCACGGAAAGTCAGGGACGGGAAAGCGACCAATGATCGATTTTCAATACGGGAAATAACCGACACATTTTCTTCAAGGAAAATCCAGAATAATGGAACGGATACCAAGATTGTGAAGATCATTATTGGTAAAAATAAGCGTGCCTTGCAAAGATACTTCATGTCTCGCCTAGAATTGAGCATACAAGAAAGATGAAAAGCCGTTCGACAAAATATAAGTAACGGAAAGAACAAATACCCCGGCAAGAACAATGTCTGTAACAATACCGGTCAAAACGGGTTTCCTCTCGTATATCTTTTTCAGGGGTTTGCCTAACGGCACACAGAAAACGATAGCTAAAAGGATGATTGGATAGAACATCAAAACATTTAATGACCGCAGCGTTGTGGTTCCGCTCCAACCGTTCACGCCAATCAATGCCTTGATAAACGATCCCCATTCGCCAACGGCGTTGATTCTGAAGAACATCCAGCCTAATAAAATCAAGAGGAGTGAGTAGACATGCTGGAAAACTCGCGGGATCTTCTTCAGCCACTTTCCAAACTTGCCGGATTCCAGGGCCAGGATAAGCCCAAAATATCCTCCCCAGATCACGTAATTCCAGCTTGCTCCATGCCACAAGCCCGTAAATAGAAATACGATGAATAGATTCGACTGCTGGCGAAAATACTTCTCCTTTTTCCTGGCAAATTCCAGGGGAAGGAAAAGATAAGTCCTGAACCAGGCAGTCAGTGACATATGCCACCTGCGCCAGAAATCTGCTATGCTGCGGCTGATATACGGATAATTAAAGTTTTCTGGCAGCCTAAACCCAAGTACTCGTCCCAATCCCAAAGCCATGTCGGTATAGCCCGAAAAATCAAAAAAGATCTGCAGTGCATAAGCGATCAACCCATACCAGGCAATCCCTGCACCGAGAGTTGAATAATCCGCGCCAAACACATTGTTCGCGACAACGGCCATACTGTCTGCCAGGATTACTTTTTTCGCAAGCCCGATGACAAAACGCCGTACACCTTCCGTAATATCATCTAGCTTAACCTTTGGATTGAGCAGAGAATCTTTGACGTCTTTAAAGCGCGTAATTGGACCCTGGATAAATTTTGGGAACATGACCAGGTATGTGCTGAACCTCAGGATGCTCTTTTCGGGTTTTTCCACTCCATTGTAGATATCAAGAATGTAAGAAATACCAGTAAAAGTGAAATAGGAGATGCCTAAAGGCATGACGATTTCGGAGATGTGTAATTTTGTTTGCACGAGTTGCTGGAAAGACTCACCAAACAGTCCAAGGTATTTGTAAAAAAAGAGAAGAAGAATGTTGCAGCAGACAGCCGTCCACATGTGGATGCGGCTGGCTGTGATCTTTCCTTTTTCGATAGTCCGGCCAATGATTAAACCGTAAAGATAATCAAATAGAATTACAGCAACCAGCAATGGCAAGAGGGTTGGGCTAGCCCAGCCGAAGAAGATCAAGGAAGCCAAAAGTAATACACAGCAACGCCAAATCCTGTTGGGAATAATAAAGTACAGAATAAGGGTAATGGGAAAAAACAGGAACAGGAAATGAATACTGGAGAAAGTCATGGGGTTAGTGCAAACTCGAATATTAGTATTTGGATATTCAAAAATTATACATCCTTGTTGACAGCGAAGTTCCCCGCATTTGATTAAAGTCAATCACCAGACCTTAGAAAGAATTCAACCAGGATAACAGTGTCGTGATGGTCGTTGTTGTACCAATCCATCATATAATTCACCTGATCACATTCACCTGGAGCATCTCATGACAATCAATCCTGAAGATATTCTCAAAATTTTTCTGGCAGTGGCTGCCGGAGGGCTGATCGGGATCGAACGCGAGTTTCGCGACAAGGCCGCCGGGTTCCGCACATTGATCTTCATCTGTGCCGGAGCCTGCCTGTTCACCATCCTTTCCTCAAAATTAGCTGCAGATAGCGACCCGACCCGCATTGCGGCCAATATCGTCACCGGTGTCGGTTTTCTAGGCGCCGGTGTCATCCTGCGCGACGGCGGCAAGATCATCGGACTGACCACCGCCGCCACCATCTGGCTGACAGCGGCCATCGGTATGGGGTTTGGCGGAGGACAATACCTGATTTCCGCTCTAATGGTAGTGATTACTATGATTATCCTGTGGATCCTGCCAACCTTCGAGCAGCGCATCGACAACCTGCGCGAAGAACACCGCTATGAAATTGTATGCACCGCGCGTCTCGACAAGTTCGATGCTCTTGAGCGCGTCTTCCGCGAGAGTGGTCTGCGCATCCACAACCGCAGCAGCATTAAAACCGGCGACGTGATGACCTGCTCCTGGAAAGCCGCTGGCACACCACAGGAGCACGATCAGTTGAAACGCGCTCTGTTTGATGACCCGGAGATAAAAGAATTCAAGTGTTGAAAACGTGTTTGGATTTAAAAGGACACGGCCTGGCCGTGTCCTTTTTGGTTCCGATTCCTAGATACTGCGTTCTACATAAATGTGCTTTGCCACCACGTTACCCAGCGTCACTGACTTCCCCTCTACATCCAGGGTGACGGTGTGGTTGAAGGGCAGGATCTCGCTCACCCTGGCGCGCTGCCCCGGCATGATCTGATTCAACTCGAGAAAATTCATTACATCCAATTTTTCTTCCGCCAGTTCGTGGATGCGGCGGATGGTCACCCTTTCGCCCGCTTGCACTGCCGTCAATGGCACCCAGGTTTCAACGGCTCCCTCATTTCCGGGCAGCGGGTTGCCGTGCGGGCAGGTTTTCGGATTTCCCAATTGCTCCAGTAATGCCGTCTCTGCAGCGTTTGAGATCGCATGTTCCAGGTGGTGGGCTTCTGCATGAAGTTTTGACCAGGGAAGCGTCTTAACCATCATCCATTCCATAAGCATGTGCCGGCGCATCACCACCTTGCCGGCCGCCCAACCTGCATCCGTCAGATGGGTGCCGTCCTGGTTCATGGTAATCAGCCCGTCGCGCGTCATGCGCTTCATCGTGCTGGTGACGGTTGGAGGTGTCACCCCCAGCAGTTCTGCCAGCCGCGAACCAATTACCGAATCGCCGTCGCGTTCCATCACATAGATGAGTGAAAGATAATCCTGGATGATGGGACTTAATTCTGTGATATCGAATTCTTGCACATCGGTGACATTTATCATGTATTATCTCGTAATTTCTTATATACTAATATATTATATTAGTATATAATAATATTAATCACTACTTAATTGATTATAACATCTTTGGATGTTTGGAGATGCGCATGGCCGGAACAGAACAACCTACCACATTGACCGGGATTTTGCCGGGGGAGAGCGCCACAATATTGGAATTCAAAGGCGGGCAGGCAGTGAATAACCGCCTGGCTTCCCTTGGATTCACTCCCGGAGTACGCGTGACAATTGTGCAGAACTTCCACAGCGGTCCGTTGATCGTTACGGTACGCGGCACGCGCGTGGCACTGGGGCGCGGCGAAGCAGCCAAGATCATCGTTGAGCAAGGATAGCATGCTACATTCACACCACCACATCCAATCTCCCGCCAGGTCCGGGGTTCAAACCGGTGTAGACGAGCCGCTCATCGCGCTGGTGGGTCAGCCTAACATGGGTAAATCCACCCTGTTTAACCTGCTGACAGGGCTCAACCAGCACGTCGGCAATTGGCCCGGCAAGACCGTCGAACACCGAGAAGGTCATTTCATGGGCGGAACTGCCCGCCTGGTTGATCTGCCCGGCACCTACAGCTTGACCGCCAACTCCCCTGAAGAAGTGATCACCCGTGAATTCATCCTGCGCGAGAAACCCGGCGTGGTCGTGGCAGTGGTGAGCGCTGCCAACCTGGAGAGGAGCCTGTACCTGGTGGCGGAATTGACCGCTCTCAACGCACCGCTGGTGGTGGCCTTGAACATGATGGACGTCGCCGCCCAGGAGGGTATTCAAGTGGAAGCGCACGTTCTCGAGGCAGCGCTGGGGGTACCGGTGATTCCGATGGTCGCCGCAAAGGCGTCCGGTGTTTCTCGAATGCTGCAGGTCGTCGAAGATGTCCTCGCAGGAAAAATCATTCCCTGCCCTAATACGCCGGAAGTACGTTCCGATCATAAAGAGATGCTGAACCAGATCGAGGAGTTGATCGAAGCACACGTTCCCGATCCGTACCCGCTGAACTGGGTATCGCTCAAATTACTGGAAGGCGACATCGAAGTAACGCGCATGATTCAGCAGGCGCTGCCTGCTGCGGACTGGCAGAAAGTGCACGATATCCTGCGCCAACACGACGACGCCTACATGGCTGTCGCTTCCGGGCGCTACCAGTGGATCAGCCGCATGCTCTCAGCCGCCATGCACAGGCCGCACAAGGGACAGATCGGCCTTACCGAGCGCCTCGACCGTTGGGCAGTACACCCCTTCTGGGGGCTGGTCATCCTGGCCTTGATCCTGGGAACAGTCTACGCATTGACCTTTGCCGTAGGTGCGCCCATCCAGGCCTGGCTGGATCAGACCATCATCATTCCCCTGGGAGACTTGGCAGCCAGTACCCTCAGCGGCGCACCCCTCTGGGTGCGGGGGATGATCGTGGACGGCCTCATCGGCGGGGTTGGCTCCGTGCTCACCTTCCTGCCCATTCTGGTGATCTTCTTCGCCGCATTCGCATTCCTTGAAGACGTGGGGTACATGGCGCGTGCTGCTTACGTGATGGACAGTTTCATGCACGTCATGGGACTGCACGGAAAATCATTCCTGCCCCTCTTCCTCGGCTTTGGCTGTAACGTCCCGGCCGTGATGGGCACGCGGGTAATCGATTCGCGCCCGGCACGCCTGGTGACCATCATGATCGCACCGTTCGTGCCCTGCACGGCGCGCATGGCGGTCATCGCCTTCATCGCCCCGGCCTTCTTTGGCGAAAACGCGGTTTGGGTCTCGTGGGGATTGGTACTGCTTTCGCTGGTGGTGCTGGTGCTCAGCGGCACACTGCTTAACAAAATCTTCTTCAAGGGTGAACGTTCGGCGTTCATCATGGAAATGCCCCTTTATCACGTTCCCAACGCGCGCACCATCGGGCTCTCCGTGTGGCAGCGTTCACTCTCCTTCGTCCGCAAGGCCGGTACTGCCATCCTGGCCATGGCACTGCTGGTCTGGGTGTTCTCGTACCTGCCCAACGGCGACCTCAATACCAGCTACCTGGCGCAGTTCGGAAAGTTTCTCGAACCGGTGGGCAGCTGGATGGGCTTCGACTGGCGGTTGATGGTATCGCTCATCACCAGCTTCCCTGCCAAGGAGAACATCGTCGCCACCCTGGGCGTCCTTTTCGGCAGTTCTGCTGACAGCGGACTGACTGGTATGCTCGCTGCCAATTATTCAACAGCCACCGCCCTCGCCCTGCTTGTGGTCACTGTGCTCTTCATCCCTTGCATTTCCACCGTGGCGGTGCAGAAGCAGGAAACCAATTCGTGGGGCTGGACGCTGCTGGGCATTGCCCTCATGCTGGGTGTTTCGTTTGCAGCCGGTGCCGCGACCTATCATATCGGGCTCGTAATGGGGTTGGGATGATACTGGAAAAATTGCTGGCTGAGATTCAATCTGGCGGTACCCTCGAAGTCCGTGCACTGGCAGACAGGCTGGGCACCACGCCTGCCCTGGTGGAAGCCATGCTGGAACACCTCGAACGCAGCGGATTGCTCAAAGCATACCAGGGTTGCGACGGAGCCTGCACCGGCTGCGGTCTGAAAAGCACCTGCCTCCGCCCTGATATGCCAAACGGCATGCGCATCTGGCAGGGCTAACTTTCTATAATCTGTTGACAAGCCCCCTATAATAGAAATAGAGAAGCATTCCCTGTAATCAAGACGGCGGGGTGCACCATTGCTCCCTGCCTGTTTTTTTTTTGTTCGAAGAGAAGGAGGGTATCATGACAACTTCCGTTCTGGTTGGGTTTGCCACGCGTTACGGATCGACGCAGGAGATCGCCGGTGAGGTGGCCTCTGCATTGATCGAAGCAGGGCTGGCAGTCAACCTGCTGCCATTGAAAGAAATCCATTCTCTTGAGGGTTACCAGGCAGTGGTGATCGGTGCCCCGCTGCAGATGTACCGCTGGCACAAAGACGCGGTAAATTTCATCGCCAGGCACAAGAAATCCCTGCTCCAAATCCCCGCGGCCGTCTTCGCCGTGGGACCTGTGCAGGCGCCGCGCGTCGAGCAGGAGTGGATCGACGCACGCGCCCAGATCGACAAGGAACTGACCGCATTTCCCTGGTTCAAGCCGGTTGCCGTTGAGGTGCTCGGCGGAGTCTTCGACCCTGAGAAACTAAGCGGATTAATGAAAATGTTCGCCAAATCAGCCCCGGCCAGCAGCGCGCGTGACACCGCGGCAGTCAATGCCTGGGCTAATGAATTAGTGAAAAAAATCAACCTGCCCGCCTGAGTTCCAACCTATCTACCTGGATCTCAACATGGATGCATCTACACTCATACAGAAAATATCTGCCAGGAATCTCGATGTTGAAAAATTTTCGCGCCTGGCAATCTCAGACGCACACGCCAGGGACGAGATCATCCATCAGATGACGACCCACCCGCATATCATGGTGTATTACAACTGCTACTACGTAATCGATCATGCCAGCCAGGAAAGGCCGGAGCTTTTCTACCCGTACTGGAACAGCCTGGTCCCGCTCCTGAACCACCCTAATTCTTATCACCGCGATATCGGCATGACCATTCTTGCCAACCTGGCAGCAGTGGACAACGAAAACCGCTTCAATGCCATTTTCGAGGAATATTTCTCGCACCTCAATGACGCCAGGTTCATGACTGCGCACTGCTGTGTCTGCAACAGCCGCAAGATCATGCGCAGCAAGTCCGGCCTGCGGGATCAAATTCTTACCCTGCTGCTTTCCGTGGACAGTCTGTGTTCCTTCCCGGAAAAGCAGCGGGAATTGATGAAGGCAGACATCCTGGAAATCATCGACGAGTTCTACCCGGAGATTAAGGGGAGAGACAGAGCAGATGAGTTCATCCGAAAAGCCTGCGTCAGCATCAGTCCTAAAACGAAGAAGATCGCCAAGGCTCTCGCCAGCAAGTATCAGCTCAAAGAATGACCCTCGTTATTGAGCTAGCACATTCCCTGGTGATATACAAATGAATCCGTCTTCCGTTGTGCAGACTGCATTCAGCGTGACAGCCAATCAATTTTTCCCCACGGGAACTGGTGAATAAGTAAACCAGAAAAATGAATACTGCATTTGTATAATGAATTTACAGTAATCCACTCTTCATCGCAGTCCGTTCCCCGGATCAAGTCGAAAGAAGGGTCGAAATGAAAATCGTGATTGGAATATTGTTGGTGGCGCATGGGTTTATTAATGCCATGCAATCCAGCGGCAGTTTCAAGCCCACAGGTGGAATTGCCAACCCGGGCTGGCTGAACTGGTGGCCCGTCCCCATGGGTCAATCCTGGCTGCTCGCCCGCCTGGGAATCGAGAGGTCTTTCGCCGGTACGCTGGCCGGGATCCTGTGGCTGGCAGCAGGTGCCGCGCTGATCGCCGCCGGGCTGGGACTGTTCAGATTCGTCATCCCCACAGCCTGGTGGCGGCCGCTTGCCGGCATCGGTGCCGGGCTGTCACTGCTAATGCTCATCCTCTATGCCAACCCGATGTATGCAGTAGGCATCGGTGCCAATCTCGCCGTCTTGATCGTGCTCCTCTGGGCGCAGTGGCCCTCTCCCGAGGTGCTGGGTGGGTAAGTGATTCACAGCGCGAAACTCTGTCGAGGAAATCCGCGTCCCTCCCCGTTTATTGGCACACAGCGTAATGAAAGGATCAATCTGCACTCGTCGGCATGAAGATTGCTAATGATACAATTACCTTCCGCTGCATAGTGCTTGGAAGTTGCTGGCAGCAATTTTCATAGATTACGAAATGGCAATTCCAATTTAGCTGTATCCATATCGTTATGAAAAACAAAGAATAAACCATTATCAGTCTTTTTAGGGGGACCATGAAAAAAATTGCCAGCTTCATCGAAAATAATCATCTACGGATATTTTCACTGCTGCTGTTCTTTTCTCTTTTACCAATCGTCATTTCCCAGGGGAAATCATATATCACCATCCATGATAATTTAGACAGTGAAATCCCCATGCGCGTAGTCCTGGCCCGGAGCGGTACCATGTTTGCTGACCAGGGTGAGATTGAACAGATCATGAATGGTCTCCCCCGAAATACCATGCCGTCTGGAATGAATGTGGTCATGGTATTGTTCTGGCTTTTTCCGCCTTTAACCGCCTATATCATTAACTACATACTGGTTCACGTTATCGCGTTTGTCGGCATGTACCTGCTTTTACGGGTTCACGTTATCAAAGAAGACAACCTGATCACTTCAGGAGTTGCTTTCTGCTTTTCATTTCTTCCCTTTTATACAATTTACGGACTCTCAATAGCGGGATTACCCTTACTTCTATACGCAATTTTAAATGTCCGTAATCAGAAAAAAATCATTGCCGGGTATCTACTCATTCAATTTTTCCCCTTTTATTCCTCCCTAGTTTACGTTGGAATTTTTATTCTGATTGCGCTGGGAATTTGGCTGATGATCGATCTTTTTCGAAAAAAGCCCGTACGCGGTTTCTTGATCGCAATTCTGTTGCTCGGTGTTTCGTATGGATTTGTTGAACATAGTTTGATTCTCTCCCAACTTGAACCAGGAGGTTTTCTCTCCCATCGGAGTGAATGGAGCAGTTGGGCAAGTAAAAAAAGTGTCACTCTTACCGAGGCACTTGAACTTAGCCTGTCAAATTTTTCATATGGACAATATCATGCGGTAAGCCTGCACACATATATCCTCGCCTTATTAGTTCCCGTAACCCTTATTTATTTGCTGATCTCCCGGCGTCAATCGCGCTTATTGATTGGATTGTTATATATTTGCACCCTCTTTTCCCTTTCGATGGGATTTGCGAATTGGAATGGATGGATTCCTATAAAAGAGAGAGTCAACCTGATCAATGAAACTCAGATACGTTTCTATTGGTTGAGCCCGGTCCTCTGGTACATGATTTTTGCTTTAGCGCTGGATATTTTCCTGAAGAATAAAAACGGAATTTCCCGAGAAATCACTGTCGCAGCAATTTCGTTATGCCTGGTCGGACAGACGATTTATATCGGAATTCTTTCCCCTGAATTTACAGATACGCTTACCGTTGCCCTGGATTCGCTCACTGGCAAACAAAATCAAATCATTACATATGACGAATTTTATTCGGTTGACTTGTTTGAGAACATCCAGGCGGATATCAATGAACCGCAATCCTCCTACCGGACGGTCAGTATTGGAATCCATCCGGGCATCGCGCAATACAACGGTTTTTATACACTGGATAGCTATCAAAATAATTATGCGCTTGAAAATAAGGAGGTTTTTCGAAAGGTAATATCTGCCGAACTCGAAAAGAGCCCCAATTGGGAATATTATTTTGATAGCTGGGGTAACCGGTGTTATATCTTCTCCGAAGAATTAGATTCTTATCTCATCCCAAAAAACGAATCACACCCCATTCATCACCTGGAGTTGGATAGTGCTGCTTTACGTGATCTTGCAAAAGGAAAAGATATATATGTTTTTTCTGCAGTGGAGATCCTCAACTTTGAAGAAAATCAGATGGAATTCCTGGATTATTACGAAAATAGCGAGTCTCCCTGGGGAATTTATTTATATAAAATTACCGCAGATTAATGATTCAGCAGCGGAGTACCTTTTCTACTCCACTGGCGAAAAATGTATATAATGAATGCATCAATCCGCGCTCAGCATGGGAGGGAAAATGAGCCGTATCCCCGTAGAATACCAGCAGCTTGAAGATATCAAGATCGCTTTCTGTCAGTACGGCAGCGGACCCGATTTACTCCTGCTGCACGGCAACTCCGAGAGCAAGCACATTTTCGAAAAATTTCAAACACAATACTTCACTGACTTCCACACCTATGCCCTCGACAGCCGCGGACACGGACAGAGCGTCTGCAGCGACGCCGTGCTCACCATCGAACAGATCGCCGACGACGTGATCGCCTTCTGCCGCGCGCAGGGGATCACTGAAGCGCGCGTCATCGGTTACAGCGACGGCGGCAACATTGCCCTGCACCTGGCAAAGAAGGCGCCGGAGCTCTTCCCGCGCATCATCGCCATCTCGCCCAACACCCTGGTGAGCGGCACCACCGACGACTCGCTGCGCACCTTCCTCACCATTTACAAGATCCAGGGGTTCCTCAAGCGCCTGGGTCTACCCATTCAGAAATACATGCGCACCTGGGAACTGATGCTCAAGGACATCGGCCTCAGCGACGCCGACCTGCAGACGATTCAAACAAAGGTGAAGATCATCTACGCCGAGAAGGACATGATCAAGGAAGAGCACATCCTGCACATTGCCGCCCTCATCCCCGGCGCCGAGGTGGAGAAGATCGCGGGTTGCACGCACATGAACATCATCAGGAACGCGAAAGCGATTGAGGTGATGCGGGGGTGGGTAAAGTAGGGCGCATCCACCTGCCCCAGTTTTACCAGGGCGGATACACTATTCCATGATTTGGTACGTCCTAGGATGCATCAAAAATTAAATAGAGGGAAGAAATCAATGAAATTAACCATTACTACTCTTTGTAGAGAAGGTGTTTTTTGTGACGATTATCAAAACCTTAATGAAAACAATGTAATTGATTTCTCCAACAAACGAATATCTGTAATATATGGCCCGAATGGAACTGGAAAAACCAGTTTTGCATTATTGCTTAGCATGGAAAGAGGGGGAAAATATTCTATTTCTATTGATGGACGCAAATATACTGAGACAGATCCCAAAATTGCCTATGTAATAAAAGATCAAAACGATAGAAATATTATTCAGGGAAGCACAGAAGATTTTATCGTCGGTGACAATATTAAACGAGAATATGAGCTAAAAAGAAATTTAGAAAACGGGTTTTTTAAAATTTTTTATGAAATATTGCCTGATGAACTTAAAAACACATTCGGTATTTCAACCAAATCATCTTTTTTTTATAAATTTATAAATTCGCAATTTATTAAACAGTATATCTCTGAAATTGCTAATAAAGCTCAAAAGGGAAGAAGTATTGATAGAAAGGCTTTTCTAGAAAACATAAGTAGACTTGAGATGATTGATGTTCCAACTTTTGATGAGGACCTGTTTAGATATTTTGTTGATGATATTAAAAGCAAAGATTCTCTATTACAAGCTTTTTATGAACTTCAATTAGAATCCATCATTCAAGAACCTCACTTCATAAAAATTGAAGAGACAAATGACGCAATAAGAATCATTGAGAAATACCCTCATGTAAACGACTGCATTGTTTGTGATTCGGCCTTTGAACGAGAAAAACAACTTGAAAAAAAGAGACACCTAAATAAAACGGCAGTCGAATCTATGAGTGCCCAATCGAAAAAGATTGTTGAGCAAATTATCAAACGCCAAAATGTAAATGATCCATTTAACATTAAGAGCAAAATGAAATCTGCATTAATGAGTGGAGATTTTAATGAAATTCATGACATTATGAACTCCTTAAAACTTTATGAGATTGTTTACGATGCGCTCATTACGAACTTATTTATCAAATGCGTAAATGAAAGCGGATTAATAGAGATCTTCGAAGAATATCAAAAAATAATTTTAGAAAAACCTGAATTTGAAGATGAAGATGTTATGTTTATAGAAAATTTTTTAAATGAGTCCCTTGATCGGAAAATATGTCTGGCGAGGGACGAAAACAAAAATCTTAAATTACTTCTAGGAGACAAGGAATTTTTAAACCTAGATAGAAAAAATTTGCAGTTAAGCAATGGGGAACAAAACTTTCTATCGCTATCGTTTGAATTATTAAAAGCAAAAAAAGAAAGTGATGAAATCATTGTTCTTGATGATCCGGTTTCAAGTTTTGATTCAATTTTTAAAAATAAAATTGCGTACGCAATATTAAAATTTCTTGAGAAGAAAAAAACGATTGTCTTAACACATACTCTTGACTTAATAAAACTTCTCGAACACCAACATACAAACTGCTTTAGTTTGTATTATATGAATAACACTGTAGGGGAAGAAAATGGCTTTATTTACGTAAATCCGAAAGAGATAAAATTACTGCTTTACACCCACGAATTTCTTGCACTTCTAAGACAAGAAATTAAATCCGAAATACTAGACGAAAGAGCATATCTAATCTCGCTTGTTCCATTTATGAGAGGGTATTGTCAATTATTAAACAAGGCCGAATATAAAAACAAACTCACAAAAGTCATGCATGGTTACAATAACGAACAAGTAAATTTGACAGAAATATACACACAATTATTCTCGACCTCTATAATTTCTAAGAAATATATAATATCGGCACTCGATATCATAAATTCAAATACAGAAAATTTACAAATTATTAATAATGAAAATTTTCCTCTTCTTAGTAAGACCCTAAACCATACTTATATGTACTTATACTTACGTTTGAATGTAGAAAAAAAACTTGTCGATAAATATAAAATTAATACAAAAAAGAACGAAATGCTTAGTGATATTATCATCGATGCATTCAAGGGAGGAAATAATGATGATCTAAAGAATAGAGCTTTCTTTCTTTCAAGAAAAACTCTATTAAATGAATTTAATCATTTCGAAATGGATATGAATATTTTTCAACCAGCAATCGATATTACAAATCAAGTACTTAATAACGAAAAAATTGAAATAATGAAAAAGCTACAAGCTCTATGAACATTGATTTAATGTAGTAAACGTACGGTGCTTCCCTGGACGCACCCAACCATTACTCTTTCGAGGGAAAACACATGGAACCTTTCAAGACATATGTATATGATCCTCAGGCGCGCGAATCATTCTCTTCTGGAAGACTCCGTGAGGAATGGATCAATCACTACCATATGCTCTTCGATGAGATTGACAAGGATACTGCGAGAAATCAAATCCATTATCATTATTTTGAGTGGCAAGCCGCAGTGAATCTTTATGATGAATATGGCTTTTATAGTCTTATTGAAAAATACCAGTTTCGAAAACATAAATTTCAACACGACTTATTCAAATCCTTAGTCCCGGCAAGCGTTCTTGACTTGCTCAAATCGCACAAATACGGCAGACAACAAATGCCTGATTTGCTCGTTTATAGTCCAGATAGAACAAAATGGTTCTTTTGCGAAGTAAAGGGAAACCGGGATAAAGAGAGAACCAGCCAGACAAATTTCTTCGATGAACTCCAGCAATTAACCTCACAACCTGTAAGGTTAATCAAATTCGTTGATAAATGATGTATTATCGGAAAATATAATCCTAATGCAGGGTGTGCTGGCAGCGCACTCTAAACCATTTAATCCCTCCCCTTGCATGCACCTTGTTCTATGGCATAATTTTCCTTCGCAGCATACCCTGCATGCCCCGAAAGGACCTGACCGCCATGAGTGAAACCTCCAGCACCACCTCTCCATCTCTTTGGAAAGGGCTCTTCCGCACCGGTGCGTTCGCCGCGTTCGTCATGCTGGCGGTGATGTTGGCGCAGATCGCCATCTTCATTCTCTGGCCGCCGCCCGCCACCGTTGAGGGTTTCTTTCAGTTATTTTCTGAAAACAAACTGCTGGGACTGCTCAGCCTCGACCTGCTCTACCTGTTGAACAACACCCTGCTGATCTTCATCTACCTCGCGCTGTGGGCAGCCTTGAAACCGCAGGCTCCCTCTGCCGCACTGATCGCGCTCGTCACCGGGCTGGTGGGCATCGCCGCTTACTTTGCCTCCAACACCTGCTTCGAGATGCTCTCTCTCAGCAGCCAGTACACCTCAGCAACGGGTGAGGTACAGCGCACCGCGCTCCTTGGCGCGGGCTATGCCATGCTCGAAACCTACCGCGGTACTGCCTTTGATACTTATTATGTACTCGACGCGGTTGCGCTGCTGGTTTTCGCCGTTGTCATGCTCAGAAGCAGTACCTTCAGCAAAACGACCGCCATCTTTGGCATCATTGCCGGCGTGCTGATGGCCATCCCCTCCACCGCAGGGACTTTAGGGTTGGTCTTCTCCCTCGCGTCACTCATCCCCTGGGCGGTATTCTCGGTAATGGCGGGCCTGCGCTTTTTGCGCCTGGCAAAAACACGTTAAATTGGGTGTGCTGGCAGCGCACCCTGCTGATTTTCCTATTGGATATTCCATAAAGGTGCGCCCCGGGGCGCATCTTTTCATCGATCACCTTCCCTCCAACCGCCGCAAGCTTTCCTTCCACTCTCCCGCCCATTCTACATCGTTTATCCTCGCGTTCAAGATGTGTGAGCGTAAGTCAACGTCTCCAGATGCCATTCTGTCTGTTGATTTCCAATTTTTCCAATAAAGGTTTAGCAATTTTTTATCATTAATTTATCCTAACCATAATCTGTTTCTTATATACTGCTTTTAATACACAACGAGTCACATGGTTTTTTCTATCCAATCCTGGGAACGGAGGGGAAACATGACACAGTTATTTGCTGTTATCCTGATCCTATTGGGCGCCGGTTTTGTTGTCGCAGGGCTGGTCTCGAAACAGCGCGCAAAAGCTGCCAGCTCCTGGCCAAACACTCAAGGTGTCATCATAAAATCAGAGCTGATCAGGCACGTTTCAAGATCATCAGGGATTCAATCAACCTCGTACATACCTGATTTGGAATACCAATATACTGTGATGGGACAGGTATTCACAGGTAAACGGTTATCTTTTGGCACCAAGAACTTTACCTATGAACAGTCACAGGAAATAGCCGCAAAATACCCTGTCGGAGCGAAAGTGCCGGTATATTACAACCCGAATAAATCACCCGATTCAATCCTGGAGATGAGTCCCAGGGGGACGGGCACCCTGATCATCATCGGTATTGTTCCCATTGTCCTTGGAGTTGTCCTGTTTCTCTTAAGCTAACCAGCTCAATCAATTAGAGCATTGGATGCGGATTGTATATTCCGTTTTCGGCATTAATGAACTTACCCGATTGTTAGGGTGAAGACACCCATATTAACGTGAATTCACACCGCTTCGGTTTTATTCAGGAGCAGAATCAACGCTCTCGCATTGGATTAGGAGAAACCCGTGAACCCTCTCTACCGTAAACGTAACCCTTCAAATTGCTGGTATCTATTATTGTCAGGATTACTGATCCTCATCCTTTTAAGTCCCGCCGCTCAAGGCTATGCTCAAGCTCAAGGGCCTGGCGAACCTCAGCAAGTGACCGCATTCAATGATGATTTGCCTTGCGGTTTTTCTGAAACAGAGAAACTGCATAGTACCCTGACCTTCTACAACGTTGGTGCAGCAGGTGGCGAGACTTACTCACAGGCAATTTACACCGACCAAACTTATACCTACGATATGATGAACGACACCTGTGAGATCACGGGGACCCGGGAGATCGTTGGCACTTTTTCTGGCGGACCAAATGGCATCATCACCTTTCCAACGCCAAATGATTTCTTCAACATTTCAACTTGCCAGGTCGTGGAAGGCAAAACCATCGATTGCATCAAATCGTATGAAGATGACACATGGCATTTTATTCTCACCATTCAAAATCCTGAGGTTTTCCAGGCCACAACGGTCACTGCCGAGTATATATACAACACATACGGAATCCGTGTGGAAGATAGTGTTGGCGACTCAAAGGGAACGGCAAAATCCTGGACCGATCATGAATTGTCATTGCTGAATGATGTATTAAAAGAAATACCCTCTGAATTTTTAAAAGAAATCTCTTTAACCCGAATCATCAGAAGTGGTGCCCGAATTGCACCGGATGGAACAACAAAACCGAACACTTATGGAACATATTACCCATGCGATGCTCAAACAGATCCTGATTGCAGCGGAGCCTCTACCGCTATTCGTGTCTTTGACGCAGCCAATTCTCCTAATGGATATTTTCACGATGCTGACAAGGAGTTTAGAAGCACTATCCTTCATGAAATCATACATGCTTATGTCAGGCATAACGATAATGGAGCGGTTTATACAAATCCCCTGGAATCTCCCCGATTCCAAAACTGGGTGGACGCCACCAAGAAGAACCCCGCTGAAAGCGATCAGCTTTATGTTCATCAAAACGGATGGGGATGGTACACACCGCCTGGAGGATGGAAATATTTCGGCGATCCTGGCAACTTGCCGCCAACAGATTACTCCCTCACCAATCCTGAAGAAGATATGGCTGAATCCGCCATGTTGTATGTATATGATCCAGGAGGATTGAGAGCCAAATCACCGGCACGCTATAATTACATTCGCGATTATTTGTTTGGAGGAGCAGAATATGACAACGGCAAACAAAAATGATCAGCGAACCTTGCTCCTCATTATCGGCGTTGCTCTGATTATCCTTTTGTCAGCTTGCCATCTTCTTTCACCAGGTAGCAAGGCAGATGAAGATGGATCAGCACGCAACGATACGAACACAGTGACGAACAATGAACCGGGTTCATCCATACCCGGCGGTCAGGCGGAATGTCTGCCAGGTATTGTCGTGGGCAAGACTACTCAAACAGAGGTCGTTTCTCTCCTGGGAGAACCCGAATCCACTTTGGACCAATCAGACGGCTCTGTGATGCTCTACCCCTCTGCGATAAAAGGTCAATTCGTGAGCATATTAATTCAGAATCAAATAGTAACCTATGTCAGTGTGCCAATAGGTGAAGACGATTCAATCAAATGGTCAATAATAATGGAACAATTCGGTCAACCTGATTTCACCGCATACAGCCAATATCAGCAAAGTGCTATGACCTATGTTTTTACACAGCAAGGTCTCGCCTTCATTGTGGATGAGTCTATGGATGTAGTGTTCGTTAAAGAATGTTTTGTACCGATGAATTTGGAGGATTATCTTAAAACCTGGGGAGCATCGTTACCCTCTGAGGATCCATATAATAAGTAAAGGGATACCGCATGGTGCATCTCTGGATACACCATGCGGTAAACTGATTGGTGACCAACGTAATTACCCTGCCTGTCATCTCCTCGACCGTTTCGATCTTGCTCATGTAATACAAGGGAAACATCCAGCGTGCACCATCCCGCGTTGTGTATATAATTACTGTCATGAAACAAGTTGCTCGCCAGGGGAAAGTATTTTTATTCTCCATCATTTTAATCTCCCTGCTGATCCGAATTATTTCTCTCTCAAGCCAGACTCTCTGGTACGACGAAGCCTTCTCCATTCTATTCTCTGAAAAAGGCCCGGGGGCCATCCTTCAAGGCACCCTTGCTATGGATGCCCCCACCGGCAGCGCGGACATCCATCCACCTGCCTATTATTTCCTTCTGTTTGGCTGGATCCAGGTCTTCGGCAGGTCGATCCTGTCAGGCAGGATTCTCTCCATCCTTTTTGGGACGGGAATCCTGATCAATGTTTACCTGCTGGCAAAGGAACTGCTGGATCAAAATACTGCACTCCTCGCCAGTTTTTTTGTCGCAATTTTGCCCTTCCAGGTACACTACGCTGCCGAAATCCGCATGTACAGCATGCTGGCTTTCTTCCTGACCCTGTCAGCCCTGGCATACTTCAAAGCACTGCGCATAAATTCACTCAAATGGTGGGGAGTTTTCGTCCTGTCCTCCGCCATTGCGCAATACACACACAACCTTGCAGCCTTCTTTCTGCTCCCCCTGGCATCAATCAGCCTGTTCAAACGCAATTGGAGACTCGTTCACAATACCTGCCTTGCAGGATTAACCGCCGTCATTCTATATCTTCCGTGGCTCCTCCACCTGCCGGCGCAGTTTTCCAAGGTTCAGCACCAGTACTGGGTCACTCGTCCCACGCTGGTCAAATTCATTGACCTCATCCTGTGCTATATCACCAATATCCCCCTGCCAAAAAACTGGCTGATGCCGGGTCTGTTCATTTCTCTAACCTGTGTCACCCTCTGCATTTACCAGACGATACGCGCTTCTCTGCGGAAATCGAACGGATATAAAACCGGTTTGTTGCTGATGTACCTGAGTTTTGCACCTGCGATCCTGCTGTGGCTGGTTTCGCAGTGGACTCCAGTGTACATTGACCGGGCTTTGCTTGCATCTCATGCCATTTTTTGCATCTGGATGGCATGGGTGCTTATAAAGACCGCCATGCCGGATGTCATCAGGCTGCTGATGTCCGCGGCCGTACTGGTTGGCGCTGTCGTTGGCTTGTCGTATTACTATACGAACGAGGGAAATCCCATCGATGCTCATAAGACCATGGATGCTTACCTGCGCGAGCATATGCAGGGAAATGACATCATCATCCATTCCAATAAACTTTCGTACCTGCCTGCGTTCTATCACGGACCGGATCTGCCAATGCTGTATATTATCGATGAACCGGGCTCAATGAATGACACCTTGTCACTTTCCACGCGGCGGGTACTCGGATTAAATTATGCCGAGGATATCGAATCTGCGGTGGGTCATTCTGAAACGGTATGGCTCATCATCTACGAGTCAGCAATCAACGATTACACCTCTGCAGGGTACTCGACGCATCCAGACCTGGCTTACCTTGACCAGCACTACCAGCTGGTTTCGGTGAACAATTGGAGTCATGTTTTGCTCTATGAATACCGGGCGGATGGCCGATAAACCATTGAAAGAACTTGAAAAAACACGATTTTTAATATCACAAGGCGTATCCAGGGATGCGCCTTGCGTTTTTCTATGTGAGGATCTTCCTGATCGCCCCCGCCTGGTAATCCATGTGCTTGTGCCCCCAGCGCTGGTCGGTAACCAAGGTCAGCATCCTGCCTGCCATCTCCACTGCCGTTTTGTTCCCGTTCAGGCGCGGATCGTGCAGCAGCGCATCCCAGTGCACGGTCAGCCCGATGCCTGCTTCGCCCAGCGCATCGAACAAGCGGTCGCGGTCCGCGGCTGAAACATAGACCGGCAGCCCCAGCGGTGCCAGGTCCGGCGGCAATAAGGGGAAGACTGGTTCGATCCCGGGAATACCTTTAATCAAGTCCAGCAGGTACGCGTAATTCACATGCCGCCTGGCACGTATGGAATTCCAGTCCAGGTGCTCGATCGCTTCCTGTTCCTGCGCGTCGCCCGCCACTGTCATATCCTCCACGTAAACCTGCTCCGCATGCTCGTAGAGCTGCACCAGATCCTCGCGGCTGCCCAGTCCCTTGTAAAGATACTCTGCCAGGCGTGTGCGGTATTCGCGGATCAACGGCAGCCGGCGGTTGGGCGTTCCGCTGCGCTTCTCGATGAAAGGCGCAATATCGTGCGGGGTGATCAAATATCCGCCGTCGTAAGGAGCCAGCTTGCGCAGGCTGCAGAAAACAAAATCACCCATGGTCTTTACGCTGAAAACCGCATGCGCGTTATCTTCCACAACAAACATACCTTTTGATTGCAGAAAAGAAATGAAATTTTTCTCCAGGTTACTGTGTTGAAATCCGAAATAATTGATGAAATAGAATGCGCGGTGCCCCTCTGCCTGGCATAGCAGGTCATCAAGGTCAATAGAGAAATCCCGGTTGACCTGGTAGTAATCGCAGGCCAATCCGCAGCGTTCCAGTGTGTCTACGATGGTCGGACACAAATATGAGGGCAGCAGGATGCGATCAATACCGCGGCTGAGCAGGTAATCGCTGATCACGATCAGGCAAGCCTTGCCGCCGCTGAGAAAGGTCATGCCCCGGGTATCGATCACCGGCTGTGCAATTTTCCCCCACCCGTCGTAATAGAACTCACCACCAACAAACATCATCCATTTCCTCTATCTACCATTAATAAAATAATTATAAATCCTTACTCCCTTGTTGAGCCCTGCCCGAGTTTCGCCGAAAACAGGTACGACTTGCTTTGAAAATTGTTAAAATCAATATAGCAAACCGTACTCTGTTTTCCAATCATCTCCATCATTCCATCATAATGAGCACCCGCCGTACTCAATTGGTTTTTTCTGCTTTCCGGTTCTGAGTGAGAATGGAGAATCATCCGATGGAACCCTCGAGAATCAAGGACACTGCCCTGGCGTCTCAAGTCAGTGAAGGCGAGCTCGCCTGGAGCAGGGTGATTTCACCTGTTACGGAACACTACTGCCGCAGCATTGCGCAGCGTGATTACCACGGCAAGCGCCTGGCTTACTGGGGGCATATCACACGCCAGAACATCATCCTGATGATGTCTGCGCTCAAGCAGACCGGGGCGGAGATCGTCATCGGAGCCTGCAACGTTGACAGCACGGACGACACAGCGGCGGCCTATGCTTCCGCGCTGGGCATTGGCGTCTACGGCTGGCAGGGGATGAGCCGGCAGGATTACACGGAAAACCTGGCCATCGTCCGCAGATTTGATGCGGATTACCTGTGCGACATGGGCGGCGAATTGTGCGTGGCTTACCTTGACAAGACCCCGCCGGTGAAAGGCGCGCTTGAAGCGACCATGACCGGGCTGCACTTGCTTAGAAATCAAAACTTGCCCTTTCCGGTTTTCAACTGGAATGATATTCCCCTCAAGGATCTGCACAACCGCTATCACGTGGGCGACGGTGTCTGGCCGGCATTCAATTACCTCACCAGCATGAGCCTCTATGCAAAACACGTGCTGGTGATCGGCTGCGGTCCTGTGGGCAAGGGCATTGCTGAACGGGCGCGTGCACTGGGTGCGCTGGTGCTCGTCGCCGACCTCGATCCCGTACGCCTGCTGGAGGCGGGTCATTTTGGCTGCGAAGCGGTCAGCCTCGATGAAGGATTGAAGCGCAGCAACATCATCGTTACCGCAACGGGCGTCAACGGCGTGCTGCGCGCAGAACACCTGTGCCGCATGCGGCCCGGAACCATCCTGTTCAACGCCGGCCACTCCAACCGCGAAATCGACATCGACTGGCTGTATGCACAGCCTCACCAGCGCATCAAGCCGCACATCGAACGTTTTAACCTCGATCATACTCATGTTTATCTGCTGGCTCAGGGTAGCCTGCTGAACCTGGCAGGCGGAGCCGGCGTTTACGGTGTCGATCAATTCGATCTTTTTACGGCAATCATGCTGCTTGGAATCACCTGGATGTTCGACGGCCTGTCCCCGGGAATCCAACCCGGTCTGCAGCGTTATCCGCAGCACCTGGAACGCGAGGTCGCTGAAACCGCGCTCAGGCTGCACCGCCTGGAGTAGAGGAGCCGTCCATGCACTCACGAGATGAAGAATACCTGCGCATCGCCTTCGCCGCAGCCAGAAGTGCCCGGCACAAAGGAAATCATCCGTTCGGTGCCGTCCTGGTGGACGATCTTGGTAATATCCTGCTCGAAGCAGAGAATGCCGTGGTGACCACGGGTGACTGCACCGCGCACGCTGAAACCGCCTTGATCAAAGCGGCCAGCATGAAATACGACCGGCAGTTCCTCACCAGGTGTACGATCTACGCCAGTACCGAACCCTGCCCCATGTGCGCGGGCGCTATCTTCTGGGCCAATATCGGCCGGGTCGTCTACGGCCTCAGCGAGGAAGGGCTGTATGCCCTCACCGGTGACGCAGCCGGCGAGGTGCTCTACCTTCCCTGCCGCGAGATCCTGGGTAAAGGCAACAAAGTGGTCGAGGTCGTCGGTCCGCTGCTGGAAGACGAGGCGCGCCAGGTTCATGCCGGTTTCTGGATCGCGTGAAAGTGTGAGACGTTGAATCACGGAAAAAATCCTTCACCGCAGCTGAAAAGAGGGCTCATACGCTTGCCGTCAAAATTTCAGCGCATACAGTTTTGGGCTGCGAGGTTGCCACCCGCGACAGGGTCCACATCGCGCTGCTGAAACCCATTCGACCATCAAAGTAAAGAGCAACTTTTTTCTCCCGCAAACTTCTCCACGGCACTATACTCACATACATCAACGAAAGTCAAAACGGAAACTCATGAAAATATCGGCTGTAATGAAGTTTGCTTTACGCATTATGGGAATCGCACTGATTGCATGCATTGCAGGGGGATTGGGATTGGTCAGCGGAGCCATCATCGGCGGGAATTTTGCCCGGCAATTCGTCTATAATGGCGTGCAGGGCTATGAAGCTGCGGGACAGGTGGGATTGATGCTGGGCGTGTTGGCCGGAGCAGTTCTCGGTTGGCGCTTGCTGTTCAAGAGAAAGAAAAAGTGAGCGGGATTCACCCGCTCACAAAAGTCAATAAAGGAATTTGGATTCTCGCACTGCAATTACGACAGCAGCTCCACCCGATGCCCGCTGTTTTTCATCAGCCACACATAACCATCCTCCAGCCCCGGCTGCACTTCCTTCGCCGCGGGATAATCCGCCGCGCTGGGACCCACCAGGCGGTACTGCGTGCCTTCCGCCAGGTGCAGCATGGAGAGCACGGTCAGGTCGTGATCGGGTTTTTCGAGGCCGGAACAAGTCAGCGTCCACACATGACCGGCAGCTGCCTTGGTCAATTCCACCGGGCTGCCGCGGAAGATCACCTGCCCTTGCGCCAGTACGGCCAGGTCCTGGCAGGTTTGCCCGATGTCTTCGACGATGTGCGTTGAGAGGATCACCGTGCGTTTTGCAGAGAGATTGACCAGCAAGTTGCGAAAGCGAATGCGCTCCTCGGGGTCAAGGCCAGCGGTCGGCTCATCAACGATCAGCAGGCTGGGGTCGTTGACCAGTGCCTGGGCGATGCCCACGCGGCGCTTCATCCCGCCGGAATAATTCTTGATCTTGCGCTCCGCGTCCTGGGTCAGCCCCACCAGGTCAAGCACCCTGTCAACCTGTTGTGCCCGCTGCCGCGGATCGTCGAGCCCCTTGAGGATCGCCATGTAATCCACGAACTGCCGGGCACTCAACTCAAGGTACATGCCGAGTTCCTGCGGCAGGTAGCCCAGCATGGACTTGACGGCTCTCTTCCCGGCGTCGGTGGAAAGGTCATGCCCATCGACTACGGCTGATCCGCTGCTGGCGTTGGCAATCCCCGCCAGGATGCGCATCAGCGTCGTCTTTCCTGCGCCGTTCGGTCCAAGTAGGCCGAACATTCCGGGTTTGATCTCCAGATCAATGCCGTTCAAGGCATGTACCGTACGACCATTGGTGTGATAAGTCTTTGCAAGAGATGTAATGGTAATCATGTGAGTATCCTTTAGATATAACGTTCCTGTCGACGCAAAAGCATCCACGAGGCAAAAATTAAGACCAGGCTGAGAGATGTGAGAGCGGACTGGTTGGCGCGCAAGGCGGGGTGTTCGACCATCAGTGGACTCATGAACACCAGGAAGTACTGCCCAACCCTGCCCCCGGCAAACCAGCTGCGGGCGACCAGCTGCACGAGCCAGATCATCCCGGTCAGCAGCGCTCCCGTCGTGGAATGTGCCGCGGCCAGCGAAATGAAACAGCCTAAAGCCGAAAGAGATACGGTCGGGATCAGCCAGGCCAGTTGCACATCGATCCAATTGGGATAATAGGTTGAGAAATCTGCACCATAGGCGAGTGCCACGAGCTGGTAAGTAACTGCACATAACATCTGGATGACCAGAACGGGCAAAAGCCGTTCCAGCAGGGTCTGCAGCGTGCGGATCGGGGTGGCGAAGCGCAGCTCGATGGCAGGGTCTTCGAGCACGGCATATGCCGACATGATACCCCCCACCAACGGGATCACCGCACCCAGGTAACTGCGGGTATTATCGAGAACATATTGCTGCCCCCGGACAAAATTCAGGATGATGAAGAGCGCCCAGAAGGCCAGCGGGAACCAGATCTGATCGTAACGTGAGGTCAACAGGAGATAGCGAAGAGAGATGCGTTTCATCGGAAATCCTATGCTTTCTGAGATTGCTTGTGTAGGTAGAACCGGCCAACCAGCAGGATGGCAGCAGAACATGCGAGCAGCACCAGCAGGTTGATCACTGCTTCTGGTTTGGTAAAGGCAGTAGCCACAGGCTGGGTCGAATCGACCAGCACGCTAAAATAGGCCTGCAGCGGGTATTGCCCGACAGCGTTCAGCACCGTATCGCTGATAGTGGGAAAGGCCTTCGGGCTGAGCAGGTTGCCCCAAAACCAGTAGCCGGTAAACAGCACCTGGTAGATGCGCAGGGGAATGACCAGCGGACAGATCAGCGAGAACGCCACCACGAAAATGTGAGATGGAACCGCGATTGCCAGGAACGCCACCAGCAGCGGCCAGAAGAACTCAACCGGTGCCCTGCCTGCTGCCACCATGACCGCACCGGTGATGACTGTGACCGCAAAGAACGGCAGCAGTGAACCAGCCAGCGCGCCCAGGTACTTGGACAGGATGTAGGCTGTCCGCGGAAGCGGCGTGCTGCGCTGAAGTTCGTTCAAGCCGCCGCGAAAATCCCGCTGTAAACGGTCCGCGGTCAGCAATCCGGCCAGCAGCGGCATAAAGACGTTGAACAGGAAAACCAGGTGCCCGGCCTGCTGCCAGACCATCGGTGAGAAAAGGACGTTGCTCGACCAGTCTTCCGACGGGGGAAGCACCGTAACGGCGTAGAACACGCTCAACAGGGCGTACGCGATCCAATAACCGATCCGGCGTATTGACATGCAAAATTCATAATGGGTAATGGCGAAAAATTGCCTCATGGAAAGCTCCAGTATTTAGAACAGTGTAGGGATCGTCAGGAACCCGCGTTTCAGGAGAGAACGGGTTTCATACCGCGATCGGAGAATCGCGTTGAAAGCAGGGCGATGCCCAGCAAGACCGCGGAAAGGATCAACAGCAAACCGGGTGACCGCCAGAACTCGCGGTAGGCATTCAATATCGAATCCCAGGCCGAGGCCATGCTGCCGTTGAGCAGAATCTTCGAGAGCTTGAGATACTGCAGAATCCACAGCCCATATGAGATCACGATCGCCTTGCCGGTGCCGGCCCAGATCGAGAGCAGCAGCGCCAGCGCTGAAAGAAAAGCCGTCGGAGCCAGCCAGCCGAGGATGATCATTCCCAGCACATCGGGCGGTACGATCAGCAGCATGGGCAGGCTGGAGGCCAGTGCCAGCAGCAGGTCGTAGGCAGAAACAACGCTCAAGCGCGCCAGCAGGATTTTCCATGCCGAGGTGGGCGTTGACAGCACCAGTTCGTGTGCCGGGTCATACTCGAATCCATACAGCATGGCAAGGCTGGCTGCAGTCACCAGTGGGATGATGAAGGAGATGGCTTCCACATGCTTCGATACCAGTCCGAGGATGACCCCCAGCGCCATGATGCTCGCCGAAGCCGGCCAGATCTCTCTTTTGACCAGGTATGCCTGTGCTCGCAGCAGGTTGAAAGCGCGCTGAAAAGAGGTCCTGAGGCGTTTCACAATTCCAGGCATTACCGCCGCCTGGGAGTTCGCATCGGAAACGTGGATTTGCTCGAGTGCCCGCTCCGCCAGCCCTTCGGGCATAGAAACACTCAAATCTTCAGTGCGGATTTCCGTTTGCAGGGTTTGCCAGAAGTACAGTTCAGCCCGGCAGTCCGCACAATCCTCGAGATGTTTTTCCAGGGCAACCGCGGCTGCATGTGAAAGCTGCCCGGCAGCGTATAAAGGCATATCGTCGATAAAGTGTTTCATCTGTTTACCTCCGTGCGGTTCAACCAGCCGCGCAACTGCTGCCTGGCGTAACTCAGGCGGCTTTTCACCGTACCTACCGGGCAGCCGCAAATTCCGGCCGTCTCCTCGATACTCAATCCCTGGTAGAACACCAATTCCAGTACAGCCCGATGCTCGGGAGAAAGATGCTGCAATCCGTTTCGGAGCCATTCAGCTTGCTGGATGGTTTGAACCTGCTCTTCGGGCAGGGGTTCGGTTGAGCGGAGATTGGTCTCCATCTCTTCGGTGATCTGGATCGAACCGCGCCTCTGCGATTTGAGGGCAAGGTTGTGAACAATCCCCAGCATCCATGAGATTGGTCTTCCATCGCCGCGGTAGGCACCGGCCGTGCGCCAGACGGTCACGAGCACGTCCTGCACCACATCCTCGGCCTGCACGGGGTCTTCGGTAAGCCGCAGGGCATAAGCGTAGAGATGCTGCCCGTGAGCTGCGTAAAGCTCCTTGAGCGCTGCTTCATCTTTATCTGCAATGCGCAGCAGCAGATCCAGATCCCGCGCCTGGTCTGCAGCCGTGGTAAGTTCGGATTTCGTTACGTGAAGATAATTCATTGTCAATGGTTTTGCGATCATCGTATGCAACCGGGTACAGTGTTTGGTTTCATCAACATGTACCGCGGTGCAATCAAAAGGTTCAAATTTGACTCAAGCGATTTTGATAAATTATACGAATTTTCCACTGAAATGGTCTCCTTACTCTTCAAGGAAGAGCTTAGGGGGCATTTCATCCAGTCGTGAACAAATCTGACTGGTCATATTGATTTCGGGAGCTGATTCCAATTCTACATGAGCCGTCACGATTATTTCGTGCCATAATATTCATGAGCTGTTCCTTTTCATGCGGAAAGGACTTGTATGAAAAACTTCAAGCAGTGGGCAAGCCGCGAATACCCGCTTCCGGTGATCATTTTCATCATGCTGTGTGCGGGCGGCCTTTTTGTCTTCCTGATTCCCTGGACGCTGATCGTGCCCCTTCCCCGCCTGGATGTAAAACTCGGGCTGCCGTCTTTTTCCTTTGGAGCCATCAATATCATCATCGGCTGCATCCTCGGCGCCATCGGCGTGTTTTACGCCTGGGGATCGATCGGCTCACAGATTTTCAAAGCAAAAGGAACGCCCGTTCCCCTGATTCCGACGCAGAAATTACTCGTCAGCGGGGTCTTCAAACAATGCCGCAACCCGATGATCTTCGGTACCCTCTGCCTCTATACAGGCATTGCCGTTTTCGTGGGATCGATCTGCGGCATTCTCTTCAACATTCTTTTTGCCGCCCTGCTGATCATTTATGTCAAACTCGTCGAGGAACGCGAACTGGAGATGCGTTTCGGCCAGGAATACCTGAATTACAAGGCGCGCACGCCCTTCATCATTCCAAGGATCTTCAAAAAATAAGTCCTTTATCTGCCGAAGGAACGGACCTATCTTACTGCACGATTTCTGCGTCCGCTGATGTGCTGCGTCATCTTTTTCCCACTTTCCTGATGAGCACTGATGCGCTAATCAATGTCAATAAGACCGGGCTGATCAGCAGCGCACGAATGCCAAAGCGGTCGAATGCCAACCCGCCCCATAAGGCACCGAGGAAAGGCCCCAGGGTAAAGACCATCGTACTCAGGGATTGCAGCCTGGCTTGATACTCAGGCTCTGCCAGGCGGGGTACCCGGCTGGTGTTCCAAACTGCCTGCGCAAAGGTCAAAAAACCAAGGCCGGCAGCAGCCGCAATGCCTGGAATCCCCGTTGGATCAAAAACAAAGACACCGATCAACAGTGCTGCGCAAAACCCCATCCACGGATAGGTACGCATGGGATCACCTTCGCTGCGCATCCCTGCAAATAGTGCTCCCAGCAGGGCACCGATGCTCAACGCTGTCCCGATTATCCCCAGGGTGATGATCGACCCCTTTTCCTCTTTCACAATCGCAGCCAGCAACACACTGACCGGACTGCACAGCAGGCTGCCAAGAAGAGTCAAGAGCAGCGGGTACAGCAACTCTTTTTTGCCCCCCAGGTATTTCAACCCCTCCCACAAATCCCTGAAAACTTTACCTGCCTGGATGCGCTGCCCGATATGCCTGGTCTCAATTTTCATTTTTCCAAGCAGGATCAGGCAGGTTGCTGCAATGAGATAGCTCACCGCATTGAGGATGAACCCCAGAACAACTCCCATGTTGGCAAGCACGGCGCTGCCGCCCGCCTGCATGACCGCGCTGGCACTGGTTTCGGTTATGGAATTTATCGATACTGCCTGGCGCACCTCTTCTGAGGGCACAGCTTCTGTAATAAAGACTTTATACGCCGGCCGCACCATCAGCCAGATTACGCCGCTGAAAAACGCCCACAGGTAGATATGCCATACCTGCAGGTGATGCGTCAAGGCAAGCACAGCCACCGTACCGGTCAATATCGCTCCGGCGATCTGCCCAGTCAGCAGGATTTTCCTTCGATCCGCTCGTTCCGAAATCACCCCGCTGAGCGGCATCAGGAACATCGGGATCGCCGAGAGGATGCTGATGGTGCCTACCGCCAGGGCGGAGCCGGTGAGTGTTGCGATCAGCCACCCCTGTGCCAGCTCCTGCAAACGGTCCCCTGCATAGGAAAATCCCATACCCGCCCACAAGACCCGGAAGGGGAAATGATGAAAGGGAGAGAGCATCCTCGTCTTCGGCATTTGAGTATACGGTTATATCGTTTCTAACGCTTTACTTTTCTTAGGGAAACTGTATTTGAGTGTATACCAGATAATTTTCAATACAGGTTTGATCCCCATCAACCGCAGAGATTCCAAAAAGATCGAGAAGTAATACTTTCCGACCTCTGGATCTGTTTTCGATATCGCTTCCGCCGACTGGTTAAACCCTTCCTCTATCCATTGGTGCCTGCTGTCATCGAGCAGAGCAGGTAGTACCTCACCGACGTTTCCCCCAAGCAAGTAGCGCAGCAGCATGGTAAATGTATAACAGCGTCGCACCTCGCGGGAGGAGATATGGCCTGCTTTTTCTTCCAATCCTCTTATGTAAGCATGAAAGCAAAGGGCATCCAATTCATGAGTTTTCTCGATCGGGAAATCGCAAAAATCATGCGCCACGACCACCAGCGGAACAATTTCAGATCCCGGCGGGGCAATCCCGGCATATCCCCAGTCAATCCCTACTAATTTTTCTTCATGAAAGAAAAGATTGCGTTTGAACGCATCCTGGTGGCAGAAAACCCGCGGCATTCCATCCAGTACTTTCAATAAATCGTTGCGGACTTCCCAGAATGCGAGGATGAACGGCCGGTTTCCTCCGTACAACGATTTCACCAATGGATGGTCCGGTTTGCTGCGCACAAAATCCACCATCGGAGAGGCATGTTCCACGTACTTGCGCAGCCAGTCATGCGTCACCCACTCGTCATTCGGCATGGAAGTTCCAGCCAGGAAAGCACCGTTGTAAAGTCCCAACTGGTGGGCAATTTCCGCATAAACCTCCATTGTCCACGGAGGGTCACTTCCATCCGCTACGTCCTCCATCCACACCCAAATCGAACCATCGGGATGATCCTCCACCCCAAAACAATGAGGAGCCGCCAGGTTTTCTGGCATATTCTCGAGGAACCCGGATTGAAAGGCTAATACCTCGCGCTTCCAATACCGCCATCCCACAGGATCATCGAATTGTTCATCCGGTGAGAACTTTTTAATCACCAACGACCAGGGAAGGATTCGCTCTCTGTTCTCTGCGAGTCCCTTGCAGCGCACAACCGCGCTGTGCATCTCTAATCCCCCCGTTAACGTTTGACAATGCCATTCTTTTATCTTTATCGAGTCAATATCCAGTGATTTCGCGACGATTTGAGTGAGATGGACTGGATCGATCTGGCTGGCAAACACTCTCGTCTCTTGCATTTTCCCCTCCATCATAGATAATACGCAGCTTGCCTACAGGAATCATCATAGCATGTGCATATGTGCATTTCAAGGTGGGTTTGAGTGGATGATTTCAAAGTGTCCTCGAGCCTCTGTCACAAACCAGGTAGTATAATCACCCATCGACTGGAGTGTTATCATTTTTCAAAAATAACATCCATTAAGAAAACGGTAGCAGCGTGTCACCTGAAAAGATACTTCTCCCACCCGAACCAACATCACCATCCGAAACCCTTGACGAGCCCGTTCGTTCAGAAATCAAGGACTACCTGAGCGTCAGGCAGCAGCGTAGGTTGATTTTTCCACGTGCAGCACTGGTGGGAGCGGGTGCTGGCATCGTTGCTCTGCTCTTTCGCATCCTGCTGAGCGGGGCTGATACCCTGCGAGGCAACCTGATCAGTTGGGCACACAAGTATCCTGGTTACGGGTGGATATTTCCCGTTCTCTGCACGCTGATCGGAGCAGGAATTTCCGTTGCTGTGACGCGCAGGTATGCTCCTGAAGCTTCCGGCAGCGGTATTCCGCACCTCGAAGCCGTCCTGCAGCGTTTTCGTAAACTGGATTGGAAGCGCGTCCTACCGGTAAAGTTCTTTGGCGGCGTCATTGCCATTGGTAGCGGCATGGCATTGGGCCGTGAAGGCCCAACCGTACAAATGGGGGGCGCGGTAGGTGATGCTGTTTCCCGCATGTTAAAAGTCTCTGAGCGCGAACGCCTGACGCTCATCTCAGCCGGTGCGGGCGGAGGACTGGCCGCGGCTTTCAATGCTCCATTATCCGGTTTGATCTTTGTACTCGAAGAAGTGCGCCGCGATTTCCAGCCGATTGTCTTCGGCGCTGCCTTTGTTGCCGCCGTGGTCGCGGACATCATTGCCCGCATCGGAACCGGTCAATTTCCAGTATTCTCAGTCCCCAGTTACCCGGTACCACCACTGGGTTCACTGCCGTTCTTTGCACTGCTAGGTGTAGCGGCGGGGTTACTAGGGGTGTTGTTCAACAAGTCGTTGATGACCTCAGTCGAAAAATATGCGCGTATCCCGTCAAAAATGAAGATCCCGGCTGCTGCGATTACCGGCGCCCTGGTTGGACTGGTTGGCTGGTATTCTCCCCTGCTCATCGGCAGCGGCCATGCCCTGGCAGAGACTGCCATGGAAGGCAGCCTGGCGCTTTCCATCATCCCGCTGTATTTCATTGTCCGTTTTGTATTGACCATCCTCAGTTACGGCACCGGTGCTCCCGGCGGCATTTTTGCACCGCTGCTGGTCATTGGTTCCCTGATCGGTCTGGCAGTAGGCCAGACTGCACATAGCATCGCTCCTGAAGTTGTGCCCATACCAGCCGTTTTTGCAGTGGTTGGTATGGCAGCATATTTCACGGCAATCGTGCGTGCCCCGCTGACAGGCATCATGCTGATTGTGGAAATGACCGGAAATTATTCACAGATGCTCCCTCTGCTGGTGAGCTGCTTTTGTGCATACGCTGTTGCGGAATTATTGAAGGACACACCGATCTACGAAGCTCTCCTCAGGCGTGATTTGCAATCCAGCGGCGGTATCACCAATCTAAACGAGCCTGTCGTAGCCGAATTTATCATCCAACCGGGTGCGGCGTTCGCTGGAACTCAAGTGCGCTTGCTGGGTCTTCCTCCCGGTGTGATTCTCGTCCGTTGTACCGACGGCAAACGCGAGTGGGTACCCAAGGCCAACACGCGGCTCGAAGCACACGTGCGGATTACGGCCGTGATCGCCCCTGAAGCGGAAAATGGAATGCAGATCTTGCGCCAGGGGTGTGCGCTTCCACCTGAATCATCACCAACCCGATAATCTGTCTTGCAGGAAAACTGCTGCGAGGATTCACCCAACCGCTAAAAGAATGGTTACAATTACCCATGTTGGATCTCATCATTTTCACATCGACAACATGGAACGGGGATAATCATGAATGATCAGGAAGCATTGGAATATATTAGTGGGTATTTCGGTGAGCTGTTTGACAAACGCAACCTGGAAGCCCTGGATGATTACCTCGATCCGGATTACTTCGATGATGACATCGGCGACCCGGCGGTCGATCATATATCCAATTCGAAGGAGTACCTGCGTCAGTGGTTCATCGAACAACCATCGATTGGTGTTGAGGTCAGGGGTGTGTCAGTAAAAGATGACGTGATCTCTGCCTTTCTTGAATGGTACGTGAGTGAAAACGGCATCAAAAAGGTCATCCGCAGGGGTGTGGCTATCTTTGTTCTGCGAAATCAGAGGATTATCAAACGGCACACCTTCATCTACTATGAAGCGTAACCCCATTTAGGGAGGACTCATGGACTATATTCTCGAACTGCGTCAACTGGTTGGCAGCCGCCCATTGATCATGGTGGGTGCAACCCTGTTATTGCTGAACCGAGATGATCAATTGTTGATGATGCGCAGAACAGATAACGGGTGCTGGGGTGTCCCGGGCGGAGGTATGGAACCGGGTGAGACCTTCGAAGAAACCATCAACCGAGAAAGCCGAGAGGAAATCGGTGTGACGGTGCGCCAATTGGAATTTTTTAACTTGTATTCCGGACCGGATTTTCATTATATATATCCAAACGGCGACGAGATCTACGGAGTTACTGCTGTTTATCTCGCCCATAATTTTGATGGAAGAATCATGCTTAACTCTGAAGAACACAGTGAATATTGCTTTTTCGATATAAGCAATTTACCTGAGAATACCAGTCCGCCCATCAAACCCATATTGAAGGATTTGATCAAAACGTATGGTGAAAAATAATGACTGACCGCTATCTGCCTGCAGAGTTTGACGATTGGGCCTCCAGTTACGACCAGAGTGTTGCAGGGAATACCGGATTCCCGTTCAACGGCTACGCTGAAGTGATCCAATCGATTGTGAACGCCTGTTCTCCCCAACCCGGTGCATGCGTGTTGGACCTGGGGATCGGCACCGGTAACCTCTCTCTGCCCTTTGCTCAAAAGGGATGCCAGATCTGGGGGCTGGATTTTTCAGCGGAAATGCTCAACCTGGCACGCTGTAAACTGCCGGATGCAGTTCTATCTCAGGTCGACATTCGCACGGATTGGCCGCCTGAATTCTCCCGCAAATTCGACTATATCGTCTCAGCCTACACCTTCCATCACTTCCCGCTGGAGGAAAAGGTATGTTTAATTCAACGCTTGCTCTGCCAGTACCTTTCAAAAGCAGGCAGGCTGGTAATTGGTGATATCGCTTTTGCCAGCGCCGCGGAACAAGATCAAATGCGCCAGGCCCTGGGCAGTGAGTGGGACCAGGAATACTACTGGCTGGCGGATGAAGCCATTCAAGCGCTGGACCTCGCCGGAATACAGGCAGCTTTTCACAAAATATCTGATTGTGCGGGCGTATTTGAATTCCAACAAAAAGGATAAAGGAAAACCATGTTGAAAGAATCTGAATTAAAAGAAAAATTAATGGCTGCCGCGTATAACCTCTACCACCCGCTGCCTGAAGATGACCTGCCTTCGTTAGTTGCTGCCATGCTGCATTACATCGGTACAACCGACAGTATCTTGCGCGACGACCTGATCTATTCCAACTTCAACCAATGGATCCTGAAATTCAACCTGTTGAGCACTGCTCAATTGCGCGAACTGGCGCTCAAAGCTATTTCGGATGAGCATATCTTCTATCAGATCGGTGAAGTTGAAAGCGACGGTGTTTTCACACGCTCTTTCTCCATGCTGCTGCTGCCGTTGATCCTCATCTCGTACCGCAACCAACCTTTTCTTTCACCCTCCGAGGTCAGTCAAATCAAAGACAGTCTGCTACGCTACGGCAGGGAGGAAAAAGACTTTCGTGGATTTGTCAGAGGTAAAGGTTGGGCACACGCTGTTGCACATTACGCAGACGCCCTTGATGACCTGGCACAGGCTGTGGAACTGGACGCTCCTGACCTGCAGGAAATCCTGGCAATTGTCGCTCTCCTGGTTTGCCGGCAGGATGAAGCATACGGCTGCGGTGAAGAGGAACGCTTGTCTACTGCCGTCCTTGCCGTTTTGCACAGGGGATTGCTTTCAAACGCGGAACTTGAACAGTGGATTCATGATTTTACAGATAAAGTGCTTGATTCTACTGAACACCCGTCAAAACTCATCTTGCGCTCCAATGTAAAGGATTTCCTCCAATCCTTATTCTTCAGGATCAAATGGGAATTACCTGACCATACCCTTCTGCCCTTGATCGATCAGGCACTATTAGCTATCAATCCCTACGCAAATAGAATCGATTGATAAAAAAAGCTGTAAGACACCTGAATCGATCGATTGTTCGGCTGTTGCAATGTTTACTATTCAGTATTATTCCTTGAAATATTTAAGTAATATCTTAATTTACTAATTTATTAATACCTTTGGTATACTTGGTTTAAATTCCCAAATGCAACTTAAATCCGAGAATCCCCACACAAAAGAAACCGTCCTCTATCATTGCAATCTCGGCTATCCAACCTGAGATTGGTATCTGTTGTTAGGCTAGCATCCATGATCAATTCAAATCCCATATCCAATTTAGTTTTCTTGTTTGGAGTCATCACGGCGTTCTTTTCTCTGTACGCATGGAGCTACCGGACAACACGCGGCTCACGTTTGTTTGCCGTCTGCATGGGCTCATTGACCATATACGTTTTAGGATACAGCCTTGAATTGACGTGCATGCAACGTGAATGTATGCTCTTTTGGAGCCGGATCGAATATCTGGGTATTTCAACCTTCCCAACTCTTTTCTTGCTTTTTGTCCTGCATTATACCGGCCGGGAATTCCTTATCAATCCCAGGAATCTCGTGATTCTATTTATCATTCCAGCGATTCTCCTGGTGGCAAAATGGACTGACGCTTACACCCATATGGTCTACCAATACTCCTGGGTCGACAATACCGGGATCATCCCCCTGCTGGGTTTCAAGCGCGGCCCGATATATCCCTTGGCATCCTATTCGATCATCCCCGTTTCACTGGGCATCTTTCTGCTCTTGAGAAATCGAAAGAATACACTCCCCGTCTATCGAAAACAAGCTACCATCCTGGCTATCAGCGCTTTGCTGCCATTGCTGGTTTTTATTGCATATCTTGCGAATATCGAGATTTCACCAGAACTAAAATATTTCGATTGGAACGCATTCATGTTCCCATTGTGGGGCAGCGGTGTGGCTCTGGCAGTCTTCCGTTACGATTTGCTGAATATCGCTCCGGCAGCCCGTGAAGCACTGATTGAACATATGACCGATGCGGTGTTTGTGCTCGATACCCGGTCCCGCCTGGTGGATGCCAATTCGGTAGCCAAAAAGATTATGAGTTGGGTAGATCCACCTCTCGGTCAATATGTGAATGAAGTATTCAAAGGCTGGAAAGAACAAGGGGATATCATCTCTACCCCTGCATTACCCGGTGGCGAGAAGTTGGAAATCCGCCATACAATAAATAATGAAGAACGATACTATGACACCAATATCACGCCGATTCAAAATAACAAAAAGGTAATCGGCCAATTGATCGTTATGCATGATATTACCGAGCAAAAAAAGATGCAGGAGAAACTGCTTGAATTATCCCTGGAAGATGAATTAACAGGATTGAACAATCGAAGAGGTTTTCACATTCTGGCCGAGCAATTCATGCAAATGATCAAGCGTATGAATTTTCATGCAGCCGTAGTCTACCTGGATATGGACACGATGAAAATGATCAACGATACTTACGGGCACGCGGAAGGCGACCGGGCTCTCATACAGACTGCCAATGTTTTACGCTCAACTCTCCGTGCATCCGACATCCTCGCCCGCTTTGGAGGAGATGAGTTCGTAGCCCTGGTGCTTGAAACATTCGATCTCGGCGCAGAAACGATTCTCTCACGCATCGAAAATCAATTTCGTTTGCTTAATGAAAAAAAATTGCACCCCTATCCGATCACCATCAGTTATGGGATTGCTCATTACGATCCTGAAGCGCCACGATCTTTGGAAGAGCTGATGGAAATTGCCGACAAAGCCATGTACGAACAAAAACAGGCGAAAAAGCACAACGAGGAAAACACCTGACCAAAAATGAGGTTGATCCATCAAATAGTCATCATTTCCATACACACTGCAAACCCGTATAATAGAAAGAAACACCTTCATCGCAGAATTCACCAAGACACAAATTTCTGATTGGAGGTGCCAGATGCAAAAGTATCTCTATTACGGCTCTTATACCGCTGAAGGGTACAAGGGGCTGATGGCTGAGGGCGGATCGAAACGGGCTGACGCAGTCCGGAAGGCGCTTGAAGGCATTGGTGGATCGGTTGAATCCTTCTATTTTGCCCTGGGTGAAAATGACTTTTATGTCATCATCAGCCTGCCCGATAATGTCAGTGTTACCGCGTTTTCACTGGCAGCGAATAAGAGCGGTACGTTCAACATGAAAACTGTCGTACTGCTGACGCCGGAAGAGATCGATCAGGCGATCAAAAAGACGGTCGATTACCGCGCGCCGGGTCAATAACAAGTTTGCGGTCGTTCATTTCAGTTCTTCACGCTCATCAGCATCATGAGCGTCTTCATGCTTCTATTTACATAGAAGATGGATACCGTATTTAACGACTGTTCAATGATTCGAGCTTCAAGGAAAGGATGCTCCAATGTCCTGGATGGATCAACTCAAAGGTGACTCTCTGACCTGGCTGCTTGAGACGGAATCTCCCGGGGTGCGGTATTTGGCGCTCCGCGATTTACTGCGGCTTCCCTCCGACGATCCGGAGTTGTGTACAGCACGCAAGATCGCTCACGAAAGCGGACCCATTGCCGTGGTGTTGAACGCTATGGAAGCAGAGGGCTACTGGTCTGAAAGCGGACCTGGCTATCTTCCGAAATACCGCTCCACCATTTGGTCGATCGTCCTCCTCGCTCAGCTTGGAGCATCTGTCGAAGAAAATGGGCTCATCTCCTGGGCGTGCAAGTACCTGCTGGCCAATGCTTTGACCGAAAATGGTCAGTTTGGCATGAATGGAACACCTTCAACGAACATCGACTGCCTGCAGGGAAACCTGTTGTGGTCCTTGCAAGAGCTGGGATTCGATGATCCGCGCCTGGAAAAAGCCTACGAATGGATGGCGCGTACCGTAACTGGAGAAGGTATCGCCCCTATCCAAGACCGACACGCCGCCATGCGCTATTATGCAGGCAAGTGCGGACCGCTCTTTGCCTGCGGGGCAAACAATGGACTGACATGTGCCTGGGGCGGTGTCAAGGTGCTGCTGGCGTTGGGTAGATTACCCGTTGAAAAGCGTACTCCATTGATCGAACGTGCCATCCGTGCTGGTGTCGATTACTTCTTGAGCGTGGATCTGGCGACAGCCGCTTTTCCCTCCGGCTACAACGACAAGCCGAGCGGAAACTGGTGGAAGTTCGGCTTTCCGGTTTTCTATATCACCGATCTTTTACAGGTTGCCGAAGCCTTGACCTTGTTGGGATACGGCCGCGATCCGCGGCTGGCAGGCGTGCTGGAGATCATCCGCGAGAAGCAGGATGAACAAGGCCGCTGGCCATTGGAATATGACTACTCCGGAAAAACCTGGGTGGAATTTGGTGAAAAGAAACATCCTAATAAATGGGTCACCCTGCGCGCCCTGCGCGTATTGAAAGCGGTTGCGGAAATGAAATGAACCGGCTTTCCGTGTTCTTTCTGACGATCCGCTCACCCCTGTTATCAATTCTTCTGGCTTGGCTTGGATGGCAGACATTGGGTAGCAACATAATGGGGTGGTTTTTATTGGCCACTGGCGCAATCTACTTTTTTGGCATCCTGGTCGCGTATTGGATAAAGCGTGTTCCTTTTTGGAGTATGAATAAAGGAAAAGTCACCAGCGAAGAAAAAGGGGACCGGTCATTTTGGCTGATCCTTCCGGGAATCATGATTCCTTTTTTCCTTTCTCCTGTTGAGTTTCTGTATCTTCCCCCGTTAATTCCGCATGATACAGGGCTGTCAATCGGAGGCCTGGTGCTGGTTGGTTTCGCTGTGATCCTCCTGGTTTGGGCACGCAGGGCTACACGTAACAACTACTCGGGACACCTGATGGTATCCAACGACCAGGTGCTTGTTCAATCCGGTCCTTATCGGTTGATTCGCCATCCTGCCTACGCGAGTTTTCTCGGAATGTCACTTGGAGTGGGATTGGGGTATTCCAGCCTGATTGGTCTTTGTGCAGTGGTTATTCTACTGATACCAGCATTCATCTATCGCATCAGCGTAGAAGAGAAACTATTGATCGGTCAATTTGGCCAACAATATCTGGATTATGCCTCGAAAACAGCCAGACTGATACCTGGTCTCTGGTAAAAAATGACTAATTTCAACTCCCGGTACTATCTCTCACGCAGGGCACTTTACCTTCTTGAATTCACTGTCATGATCAAAATTGCCAGACGGGTTTTACCCAGGTATTTCGATCCTTTCCAGCTCCTTCAACTCATATCTGCAGCGCGTCAGGAATTCAAAAACATCGTTCCTCGGCTCCCTTATATTGGCGGGAAGCAGCCTTTTACAGAATTCATCGTCCTTACCGGTATGCAGCTTGCCCTCTACCGTACTGCCCTGGCATCTGGTAAAAGTATTCATGAGATCGGTAATTTGGCCTTCGAAATGGGAAGGTCATTCATTTCCAAAATTCCACCCTTTCTTCTGCGCTTCTTTATTCCTGTAAAATTTTCCACAGATTATTTCACGAGATTAAAGCAAAGAGCTCTGATTTCCCACCGCCGTGAATATCTCGAAGATTATGTATACAACTTCATCGAGGGGGATGGAAAGACCTTCGATTACGGCGTGGATTACATCGAATGTGCCGCCTGTAAATTCCTGGAGCGTGAAGGGGCGTATGAACTTGCCCAGTATCTCTGTCCTGCAGATATACTCTACAGTGAGACGCTTGGCTGGGGTCTCACACGCACTCAAACACTGGCCCAGGGCGGAGATTGCTGTGATTTTCGCTTTAAAAAGGGCGGTCCAACCCATGTGGCTGTACCACCCGGGTTTGATACACAAACAAAGTGAGTCATTTGCCCCATATCTGATAACCTATGGAGTATGAAAATGAATCAAGTGATCGCCATCAACGGCAGCCCGCGCATGGAAAGAGGACACACGCACACGCTTCTCGATGCCTTCCTGCAGGGAATGATTGAAGCCGGTGCTGAAACACAAACAGTTTATCCCAGCCGGTTGGACCTAAAGCCTTGCGCCTGCGGCAGGCTGTACTGCTGGAACGACAAACCCGGCGAATGCTGCGTTAAAGACGACATGCAGGGACTCTATCCAAAACTCAAAGCCGCTGATATTCTCGTTCTGGCCACCCCGGTGTACATCCCCCTGCCGGGAGATATGCAGCACTTCATTAATCGGCTCTGCCCCCTGCTCGATCCCGCGCTGGAGATGCGCGCGGGAAGGACACGGGCACGCCTTCGCGAGGACGTACGCATCAGTAAATTCGTGCTGGTTGCCACCAGCGGCTGGTATGAGATCGGGAATATGGATACCGTAGTCCGAATCGTCAGGGAACTAGCCGAGGATGCTTCTGTCGAGTTCGCCGGCGCCCTGCTCCGACCTCATACTTCTGAATTGAAATCCGGCGGAATGATCACACCTGGCGGTCAATCCGTCCTGGATGCGGCACACACCGCTGGATGCGATCTCATTCGCGGCGGTACAATGAAACCCGAAACCCTCGCCGCGGTCAGCCGCCCGTTGATCTCGCTTGAGGATTTCATGCACTGATCATTCGATGGATATTCCGTTATGAAGACAGGATCAACATGAACCCTGACTCTGAAGGCATGACCACGATTGATGAATATATTGCCGCGTTCCCACCGGAAGTGCAAAAGAAACTTAAGGAAATCCGGTCAGTGATCAAAGAGGCCGCACCACAAGCAGAAGAAAAGATCAGCTACCAGATGCCGACCTTCACCCTGCACGGCAACCTGGTTCATTTCGCCGCGCATCAACACCACGTCGGCTTCTACCCAACTCCCAGCGCGATTGAGGCCTTCATGGACGAACTATCCATATACGAAAAATCCAAAGGTGCGGTAAGATTTCCCCTGGATAAACCTCTTCCCCTTGACCTGATCCGCCGCATGGTACTCTTTCGGGTTGCCGAGAATGAGGAGAAGGCAAAAAGAAAGAAACGCTAAACCTGTTCTGAAAGGCTGAATCATGATCCGGGACGTTCACACCGAAGACGCACAGAGAATTACAGATATATACAATCCATACATCCTGAATACGATCATCACATTTGAGGAGAAAGTCATTCCTGCTGACGAGATCAGGCAGCGGATCGAGAACGTGACATCGAAAGGGCTGCCTTGGATTGTTTACGAAACAGAGCATGGAATCATTGGCTACGCTTACGCCTCACCCTGGCGGACGCGCTCAGCATATCGCTTCGCAGTTGAAACCACCATTTACCTGGATCAAAATTTCAAAGGCAAAGGGTACGGCAAGCAGTTGTATGCTGCGCTGCTGGAACGCTTGAAAATATTGGGGATCCACACTGCAATTGCTGGAATTTCCCTGCCAAACGAGGAGAGCGTCGGCCTGCATGAAAGCTTTGGATTCAGGAAAGCTGCACATTTCCACGAGGTCGGTTTCAAGTTTGAACAGTGGATCGACGTCGGTTTCTGGGAAATGATCCTGTAATCAATCTTTTTCCTTATTCTCCAATGAACAGGATATCGCTTGTCCCGCGTTCCTTGTTCTCACCCAGGGGGTTGTTGACCACCCTGCCCATGAAAACCATCGTGGAAGAACCTCCCCCATCGATGTTATAGGCATCAGAACAACCCAGGTCTGAAAATATTTGTGCAAATTCTGACAGGGTCACTCCCCGGCTGTATCCCGTACTGCGGCCGTCTACCACGACGAAGACAAAATGGTTGGTATCGATAATTCCCACACCTGTTCGCGGATTATTACCCGTGATCGAGTGATTGCCAAAATTATGATCAACATTTGCATCTGAAAAATCAGTCACCACCACCGAGTTCTCAATTAAGGCCGGCCCAAAGGACAGGGTGTTCCACACGCCTTCTGCCAGGAGTTCCGCTGCTGATGTTTGGGTCTCGTCGTATATCATCATTGATCCGTCGGTGTAAAATGCCAGGCCGGTTCTGGTTGGAAGGTCGCGATAGATAATCCCATTGCGAATCACAATGCCGTCATCCCGAAATCCATAATAGTCTCCGTTGACAGCAAAAATCGCAGCGTTCTCCTCCGCAATTTGTGAGGTGTATTCGATGATATTGCGCCCAAATTTGTTTTCAGCAAAAGCACTCTGGATCTGGGTGGCATTGGATACGATAACATCTGCCACAAAATAAGTGATTCTATTCTTTCCGCCGCCCTCTGTGACCTCGGTTATCTTGATCGAAACGTTATCGCTCTGATAATTCCAGTCGTCATAGGTGATTGGGATCGCGGTGGCAGTACTCTGCACTGTGGTATTGCCGCTTTCATTTGCCAGTTCTGTTTCTGCAACTGTCTCAGTAGCAGCGCTGGCAAGGTTAATTTCGACGCGCTCGATCAGGTACCGGTCAGCCAGTAGGTACAGGATTCCACCTAAGATCAGCACAATGGTAATGATCCATCGAGTTGTTGTACGTTTTTGTTTCATTTTTACCTGTTCCAATTAACCAATCCAAGGTTGAGTTTGATTATTTTCCATCATATTCATCCACCCCGGTGATTGGGTATAGATTTGGTATAGTCTTTTAGCGCTGATGGAATCAGTAATCCATCCACTTGAGGTATTGCCAGTGATCGATGATGACCATGACCTGTGGCAATCCTTTTGCCAGTTCTGATTTGAAGGTATACAGAAAATAAACCATCCCCGGTCTCGACCGCACTATGATGCCTATCAGAGCAGCCCTTTTCAGCGCTGTCTGATCAAAATGGAAAATCTGCCGGTTCTATCTATCATTGCAGGAATGGCCGAATGGGCCCTGGACAGTATGACAGCCTACGGTGTACCGGTTCTGGTTTTTCTTACCTTTATTGGCTCCCTGGGCATCCCCTTTCCGGTAACACTGGTAATCATTGCAGCGGGTGCACTTGCCCGGCAAGGTGCGTTCGATTGGTTCACGGCATCTCTCGCTTGCCTGGCAGGCTCAACCTTGGCAGATCATTGCGAATATATCATTGGACATTTCGCCAGTCTGCGGGTTAAGCAGCGCTACGAAAACAATCCCGTTTGGCAACGGGCATCTTCCATAATCAACCGCTGGGGAGGCTGGGCTATCACCCTGACCCGCTTCTGGCTGACTCCACTGGCACCTGCCATCAACCTGCTTTCCGGAATCCGCTATCCGTACTCCCGCTTCCTGTTCTTTGATCTCATTGGTCAACTCCTCTGGGTATTCATCTACGGCGGGCTTGGTTTTCTCTTCGCCAGCCAGTGGGAACTGGTACACCAGTTCATCAGCGAATTCACCGGTTTATCCGTTTTCATTACATTTCTTGCCTGCATGGTCGCTTTTTTCGTTTTGCATCGAAAGAAATCCGCACATCCATGAGAAATCAGCCGTAGTTCGCTTGTCAATTTTTACATATCATGCCAGCCGGCACCAATTGGATGAATATCCATATCAAATACAGTCATATCGTTGTATGATGAATACAAGGAATGACCTATTTCTAGAAAGAGGAAATTACTATGACCAAGAAAATTGTAATTTCTAAGGTGTTGGCAATAATTGGTACGGTAATGGTCTGGTTGCCAATCCTGGTAATGCTGGTCACCGGTGTGATTGGATCAATTGAAAGAAATCGCTTGATGGTAGATTATTTAATACCGGCAGAACTCTTTCCGCTTGTAGGAATTGGAGGTCTGCTGTTGATCTTAGCCGCCGTTTTGGCGCGGTCGCAGCGCAAATGGATCATCTGGAGTTTCGCTGCCATGATCTTTGTCCTGGTTCTTGGGCAGGTCATCGCAATGGTCAGCGGCCTGGCGTCGGGCAGGATTGAGCCAACAGGTTTCTGGTGGATGCTGGTAATTAGTATGATGATACTTTACATAGTAGCAATCATCTTCCTGGGTATCGGAGGGGTAAAACTAATCGTATGCCTGTTCAAGAAACCAGTGGAACCACCTGTTGCCTGATGCCTTTACTGTCCAGACTGCGAAAGAAGTATATTTTCTTGATCGGATATATAGAATGGTGACTCTTAAATTTTTTTCAAAATTTGACTTTAATCCGTTATATACCCTATAATGTGTTTAGATACATATAAAAACATAAGTTAGGGAAAGGAATTACTATGGGTCTGTTTGATAAGATATTGGAAAAACTTGATCTCAAGAAAAAAGAACCAGTCAAGACTGGTGCAACCACCACCAAGGATTCACGCCCAGTCGTTACCAAGACACCAACCACCAAGGTGGCTACCACACTTCCCAAGGGGACGATTCCCGCCCCCAAGATGCCTGCTCCAGTTGCCATCCCAGAAGTGGATGTCGTTGCCAAGCTGGAAAAGCTTGCCGCTGCGAGCGGTATGAAATTGAATTGGAAGACTTCCATTGTCGACCTTCTGACCCTTTTAGGCATCGAAAGCACCCTTGCCAACCGCAAGGAACTCGCCAAGGAGCTCGGCTGCCCGGCAGAAAAAATCGGCGGCGATTATTCAGAAATGAATATGTGGCTCCACAAAACTGTTTTGAAAAAAATCGCTGAAAACGGCGGCAATATCCCGAAGGAACTTCTCGACTAAAACTGAGCAACACCATCATTCCCGGCGGACTGATGTTCAGTCCGCCGGATTATTTAATCCCACGACCTTCGTGTAATACGAATCAGCCGTTTCCACAGCTTATAGTTGAAATAAATGAATTTATAATACAGGTACCCATCGAGGGATTCCTTAATCTAAAGAGGTCATCAAAGTCCCATGTCAACTGATGCGCTTGAATACCGCAAACAGGTCGAGACGGAACACCTGGAACATCAACAACGCTTGATCGGCAATCCATTAAGCTGGTTCGCTTTGATCGGCCGTTTCCCTCTGAAGGACGGAGAGAATCATTTCGGCAACCAAGAAGGCTTGTTCATCCAAATCCCACAATTAAGCAATTCGCAATCCGGCACACTGCTGGTCGAATCCGGCAAGGTGTTTTTGAAAAATATCGACCCGGTACACGTCACTTTGAACGGGATTTCCCCCGCTTCTACACCCCTTTGCACCGACGTCCAGGGCAGCCCGGATCTCATCGAAGCCGGGTCTGTTGCGATGTGTGTGATCAACCGCGACGGCAAGTTCTTCCTGCGCGTATGGGATAGGGACTCTGCTGAAGTAAAGAATTTCAGCGGGTTGAAATTCTTTACCGTCGATCAAGCATTTAGAATACAAGCTCAATATACCCCCTACAATCCGCCCCTGCTGCGCAAGAGATACAATGTCATCGGCAATGAATTTGATCAGCCGTACTCCGGAATCGCAAAATTTACTGTTGCCGGAAAGGAATGTTCTCTCATCGCAGAAGAGGATGAGGATGAACTCTTGTTCAGTTTTACGGATGAAACCCGCCGCGACGCCACTTACCCCGGCGGACGCTACTTGGTTGCACAAAAACCGGTGGACGGTCAGGTAATCCTTGATTTTAACCTGGCATACAACTGGCCATGTGCTTATACAGCATACGCCACCTGCCCCTTGCCGGATCCGCAAAACCACCTGCCCGTGCGCATTGAAGCCGGGGAAAAACGGTATCACACGGATCACTAATCCGCGGTACAGATCCCAAGACCTGGCTCTGCCAGATTGTCTGGTGCAAGAAATACATTTAATTCTGAAAAATGACGCTCAAATCGTCCTGGTAGACTTTGTGCCATTCAGAAGATTGCTGCAATGCCTTCGCCAGCCTGCAATCGTCCTCGACCAGCACCAAACCTGCACCTGTGGCATCCAGCGCCTGTTCCCAACCGTTTTCAACGGAGTATATGGACACAAAATCATTGATGAATTCAGCCCCGTACACATCCGCCCTGCCGTCGATGTAAACCGGGTAGTCTGGATACAACCGCCAGATGAGATACCCACCCCACGTATAGGAATTGAATAGTTTTCCCTCTGGTTGATTCTCGAGAAGCCAGTCAGCCGCGCCAGTAGGGAAGGTCTCTGCTTCCTTTTCTAATTGCTTTTTCGGTAAGCTTGAAATGACCACTCCCGCGCTGATCAAGACAGCCAGGATAAGTAAAGCATTCAACCAGCGGAAGAGCGGTTTGCCGGTTTCGCTGCCTGCTGGGAGTTTAATGAACCGGGCAATCAGATCGGCCAGAATGGGAGCCGCGGTAATCGCAAACAACGGAATGTGGCGCACGGAACGAAAAGCAGCATACGTAGCCACCAGCACCAGCAGGATACGCGTGATAGAGATAGAGCCTTTACCGGCCATGCCAAAACCAATCAATGCCAGCACCAGGAAACCGAAGGGAAGCCAGATCGGGTTATGAAAATCCGGTGAAAACCACTCCACGATATACTGCTGCATCGCCGGGTCAAATAACGTCTGGAAAGGGTAGACCAAAATTTTGTATGTATTGGGATTGACCAATGCTGTAATCACACAAAGAAAGGCCGTTCCCGCAAGGTAAAGGATCGGATTCCAGGCATTCAATGGAGGCACACCTTTACGGATCATGGTTGCGAGAAGCGTCAACAGGTTCCCGCCCAGGTAGATGCCGATGATCCCAATGCCAAGGATGAACCCGCCGTGCAGATTTACCCATAGAATCATGATCAACGGCAGCGCAATCAGCGATTTGACTTTCCGGTTTTTTTCATAATCATCCAGCAAATAAAGGAAAATGCTCGTCAGCAATAACGAGATCATTTGCGGACGAATCCCCCACAACGGCGCAGATGCAACTGCACCCACAAACACCACGAATCCGGCTATGTATGGACGGGAAAGATCCGGCGCCCGGAGAAACGCGAAATAGAAAGCGGCAGTGATAATAGCCGAAAAGAAAACTATCAGCGGAACCATCCCCAGCTTGTTGTAGAGCAAGTAAACGATGATTTCCGTCAACCACTCATGCGTGATCCATTCTTTGCCCATCACAGAAGAAGAGAACAAATCAGCGTGCGGAATCGTGCCGCTTTCAACGATCTGTTTACCCGTCTGCAGGTGCCACCAGAAATCGGGGTCTCCTATCGGCCGCGAGGCGGCAATAAAGATTCCGCCTAAAAGGACAAGTAAGAACACATGCCGTGGAAGTATTTTCATTCTGGAACTTATTCTAGCATAACCAATTTTATACGGTTGGAATCAAGTGTACAATCAATTTACATCCTCCAGAGAAAGGTTGCTGCATTTCATGGCGATCCTGCGGGTAATAAGAGGGGATATCACCACTCTCGCCGTTGACGCGATCGTCAACGCTGCAAATTCCACATTGCTCGGCGGCGGCGGCGTGGACGGTGCCATTCATCGTGCGGCCGGTCCTGGATTGCTGCGCGAATGCAGGCAGTTGGGCGGTTGCCCGACCGGAGAAGCAAAGATCACGAATGGATACAACCTCCCGGCAAAGTACGTGATTCATACGGTTGGACCTGTCTGGCGCGGCGGTTCTCATGGAGAAGCTGACTTGCTTGCCGCATGCTACCGGCGGTCATTGGAAATTGCAGCAGAAAAAGGCCTCGCTTCGATCGCATTCCCCTGCATCAGCACCGGCGTTTATGGTTACCCGCATCATCCTGCAGCTGAAATTGCCGTTGCAGCGGTTCGTGAGTTCACAGCCATTCCCTCCTCATTATCTGAGATTGTCTTTTGCTGCTTCGGCGAGCAGGACTATGAAATTTATATGAACATCCTTTCACAATAACCCATCTTGTATGATGGGTATTCTGCTGATAAAATAGTATTTCTTCAAATTCGATCACATTATCGAGACTGATTATGGAAGATGAATCCCCGAGGATGACATTTTTAGCTCACATCAATGAACTGCGGAGACGCCTTCTCATCTGCGTGATTGCTCTGGCCGTGGCCATCATTGCCAGTTTCGCTTTCAGCCAGCAGATTGCTGAATTCCTGGCAAAACCCATCGGTGGGCTTACAGCCATGTCGTCCATCGATGTAACCGAAAATGTCACAGCGTTCATGAAGATCTCACTACTCGCCGGTGTGGTCATCGCATTTCCTATCGTTCTCTTTGAGATTGTTGCCTTCATCATGCCGGGACTTACCCCCAAGGAAAGAAAATGGATCTGGATGGTAGTGCCTTTTGCTACCATTTTCTTTGCCAGCGGTGTGGCTTTTTCATACTTCTTCATGCTCCCCACCGCACTCCCGTTCTTGTTGAATTTCATGGGGATCACCACCGCTCCTCGCCCTAGCACGTACTTTGGATTCGTACTGAACCTCATGTTCTGGGTGGGGATATGTTTTGAAATGCCGTTGATCTTTTACGTACTTGCCAGACTGCATGTCGTTTCTGCAAAACAGCTCGCCAAGCAATGGCGTATCGCACTGCTCGCCTCTGCTGTTTTGGCTGCGCTCATCACCCCCACCCCCGATCCGGTGAACATGGGTTTGATGACACTTCCATTGTTTGTACTCTACCTTCTCAGCATCCTCTTTGCATTCTTTGCATGGAGGCCCAAAAAAGAAACTGATGAGCAAGGTGACCTTTAATAAATAACCCGATGCCTAAACACCGTCACTAAGGTAAAGGGTAGTAAAATTAAAAATATTTCTAAGGAGAAAAAAATGCCATTCAGACTTGGTGTTCCTGAATTAATCATCATCCTTGTGATCGTCATCCTCCTCTTCGGTGTCGGCCGTGTCACCAAACTCGGCGGAGAACTCGGTAGCGCCATCAAATCATTCCGCAAAGGAATCAAAGACGAGGACAAAACCGAAGACAAGACCGAAGAAAAAGAAAACACTAAAACCGAATAAGCGTCTTGATCATCCCAGGTATTTATGGGAATTACTGTAATCCTTACTTCTGATTGAAAGTATTGATGTATGAAATTCTTTAACCTCGGCTTGTCTGAGATTATCTTCATTGTCATCATCGCCCTGATCATTTTTGGCCCCGAGAATATGGTAAAGACGGCCAAGGAGGCAGGCAAACTGGTCCGCAAGGTGACCAAGTCTCCGTATTGGAAAGAAGTCTGGGCAACCAAAAGAGAATTGAACGAACTTCCGAAAATGCTGGCAAAGGAAGCCGAACTGGACGAGACCATCCGCGACCTGAACAAGGAAACGCAGAAGATGTCTAGCTCGGTGGCAGCCTCGGTTTCGGAATTTATCAAAGAGGTTGAAGAACCAATCAAGAAGACGGATAACGAACTGAAGAAAGAGACGGCCGCCCTTGCCCCAACTCCTGAAAATACGGCTGAAACAGCAAAGGAACGGGGAACCATGGAAAACGACGCGAAAGTTGAAGCAGAAAAGAAGGCTTCTTAACCAGTAAATTTATTTAATAACGAAAAGAACAGGGTTTGATGAACGCCCTGTTCTTTTTTAAATTAAAAAGATCCCAAGCGTCTACTTGGGATCTTATGTTGAAAGACCAAATCAAAATCAGTCGATCGTACCGCGGGGTTCGATCTCTTCGCCAACCATCCGCTGACCGCCATTATCGTGGCAGCTTGAACAGAAATCAATCTGATTGCCGTGTGAAACATGGCAAGTCTTGCATGGTAATTGACCGTTATGGCTGTTATGAGGATTTTTCGCGAGAAAATCGGTTGAGGTAGCAACGTGTTCATAGCTGATGTGGCATTTCAGGCAAAGATCATTGTCATAAGTCACTGGCATTAACTTGCCTTCATTATCGACCGTGTAGTTGCCCAAAAGGAATTTAACACCGCTGGTGACTTCAGCCTTAACTGGATAGTCATGGCATTCTTTGCATTCCACGCCTGCCTGGTAATGAACGTTATCCAGGTCGTTACTGGTGAGATAAGAAGTAACGTTAGGTTCCATAATGTGACAGGTAGCGCAGAACTCGGGACTGGTATTGGAAAGGTGAAGAAGGTATCCACCTCCTGCTCCTCCTGCAACAACAAGAACCAGTACGATGATCCCTATGACGGTCCAAACGCCTTTTTTCTTATTCTTCTTTTTTGTTACTTCAGCAGAGGGGATTTCATTATTCTCAACAGGCAAGTTTTCAGTCATGAGACACTATCCTTTCTATTAATCCACTGAATACAGATATCCAAATATACCATCCACCAAATTATATAATAACTGATGGATAGTATTAAAGAACAAATCTATCAACTTTACGGAAGTTTGTTCAATTTTACTATAAGTTACTTGGTCAGAAACCGTTCCTCACATGGTCAAAATGCAAATTCTGTCTATCTTGTTGGCCATCTGCCAGTGCTTTGGAATCCCCATATTTCATTATATAGATCAAAGTTGTTTGTTATAATGGAACATCTGTCGGTCCTTCAAAGACCAAACGCATACTGGAGTTTTTTTGAATAACAATACCACTGTCTCCCCTGATCAATCGATGGAAAAACCCGTTTTCAAGATCAATAAGTTTATTATCGGTGGTTTATTACTACTGGCAGCTGTTGTTGTCCTGGTGGTGACCAGTCTAAAAGGAAATGCTCAATACTACCTTACCGTGGATGAATTACTGGCGAGCCCAAAAGGACAGTATTCAAATGTACGCGTTTCGGGTGTCGTCCTGGGTGACACGATCCAGTATGATGCGCAGCACCAGGTGCTAACGTTCACCATTGCCAACATACCAGGCGACGACAACGTGATCGAAGAGATGGGTGGAATTGCACAGGTTTTGCATACCGCCTCCACTGATCCCTCTGCTTCGCGGCTTCAAGTCGAATACCACGATGTCAAACCTGATTTACTCAAGAACGAAGCCCAGGCAATCGTTACTGGCCAATTGGGTGAAGACGGCATCTTTTACGCTGATGAATTACTTTTAAAATGTCCATCCAAATATGAAGAAGAACTGCCGGAACAGGTTCAAAACTAGAGGTTACAACCCCGTCTCAAGGAAATTCCATGATTGCTAATATCGGATTCGGAGTACTGGTCATCACGCTTGTGACATCCTTGATTGCCGTGATCACGGCTGTATACGGCGTCACAAGTAAAACCAGGGCCATGCTTGAAACATCACGTCTGGCAGCCCTTTCCACTTTTCCCTTGCTGTCGATCTCCATCGCTGTGCTGATCGTGCTGCTCTTAAGCGGAAACTTCGAGTACGTATATGTTTATCAAACCACCAGTTTGAGTATGCCTGTGTACCTGAAAATTGCCGCCCTGTGGGGTGGGCAGCAAGGTTCCCTGCTCTTCTGGTGCTGGCTGCTTTCTGGTTTCACTTTCATCGTCTTGATTCGAAAATGGAAACAAGATCGCGACCTGCTGCCCTGGGTAATCGTGGTAACCAATATCACCATTTTCTTCTTTACACTGCTGGTTCTCTTCTTTGAAAACCCGTTTTTGAAGTATTACATTATGTACAATGGGGAGATCATCACCTCACTGTTTCAACCGTTTCATGCCATTGCTGCTGATCCTACGGACGGCAGCGGTTTGAATCCGTTATTACGCCATTTCGGCATGGTGGTACATCCCCCAATGCTCTACCTCGGATTCGTCGGTTTCATCATCCCCTTTGCCTATGCCATCGCCGCATTGATCGAGGGACGCACCGACGATCACTGGCTAAAAGCCACCCGCAAATGGTCACTGACAGCATGGCTCTTCCTCTCCCTGGGGTTGGTCCTTGGCAGCCGCTGGGCATATGATGTTTTAGGCTGGGGCGGTTATTGGAGCTGGGACCCGGTGGAAATTTCGGCGTTCATGCCCTGGCTGACAGGCACTGCCTACCTGCACTCCATGGTCATGCAGGATAAGCGCGGATTATTCAAGCATTGGAATATCGCCCTGATCATTCTCACCTTTTGCCTGGTCATTTTCGGAACTTTCCTCACCCGCTCCGGGTTGTTTTCTTCGGTGCACGCCTTCTCCGAATCTGAATTAGGACCCGCCTTCTTTATATTTATCACTGTAATGTTCATCGCTTCACTGGGACTGCTGCTCTACCGCTGGTCAAGTCTCAGTTCAGGCTATCAGATCAAGTCATTCTTTTCACGTGAATCCGCTTTCTTATACAACAACTTGTTGTTTATCGCTATTTTCGCCATTTGCCTGCTGGGAGTCATCTTTCCCATTCTCTCCGAGCTGTTCACCGGCCAGCAGGTCACTGTAGGCCCCCAATTTTATGAAAGCGCAGCGGGGCCGTTGTTCGCCCTGCTGCTTCTGCTCATGGGCATAGTCCCGCTGACGGCATGGAGTACATCCACTGCCCGAAATCTCGGGAAGTCCATCTGGAAGCCGGCGCTGGTCTCTCTCACCTTTCCGATAGCAGCCCTGATCCTTGGTGCGCATCGCTGGGTGGCAGTTCTCGCAATTTGGCTGGCAGCGCTCGTGATCTGCGTGACCCTGTACGACTATATACGCTCGATCCGGCTCAGGGCAGCCAGCCAGCACGAATCGATAGGCAAGGCATTCATCACTCTCACCAGCCGCAACCGCCGCCGTTACGGAGGGTACATCATCCATGTAGGTGTGGCTTTAATGGGCGTGGGCATTATCGGTATTGAATTCTTCCAGACCCAGACACAGTCAATGGTCAAACAAGGTGAAACCCTGGAGCTCTCTGGATATACCGTTACCTATAATAACCTGGAGATCACCGATACCCCTGACGGACGCAACGTTGCCGAAGCTGAGATGACGATAACGCGTGACGGCAGGGATCTGAAAGTAGTTTATCCGCGCATCGATTATTATTACGATTCCGACCAGGCTGTGACTGTGCCGGGCTTGCGCACCACGCTCGCTGACGACCTGTACATCATCCTGGTTGATTGGGAACCAGTCACGTCGGAAGGTGCCACATTCAAAGTCTTCCGCAATCCTTTGATGAACTGGTTCTGGATCGGATCGATCGTTGCTGTCCTTGGAACCCTGCTGGCACTTTGGCCATCAAGAGAACGAAAGTCGATCCAAAAGGAGCCTGCATGAAAACAAATATCAAACTGCTTCTTTTGATCGCTGCGTTTTTAATGACACTGGTCAGTATCCGTCCCGTGATGGCACAGGACACCACCCCCGCGGTAAGTGACGATCAGGTCAACGAGGTGGCGCAAGATTTGTATTGCCCGGTGTGCGAAAATACGCCGCTCGATGTATGCCCGACTAAAGCGTGTACGCAGTGGCGTGAATTAATTCGAGAAAAAATTGCCTTGGGTTGGAGTGAGCAGCAGATCAAGCAATATTTCGCCGAACAATACGGCGGGCAGGTGCTGGCCGTTCCTCCTCGCCGTGGATTGAACTGGATCGTATATGTTCTCCCTCCGCTGGTTGTCCTCGGCGCCGTTTTCCTGGCAGTCAACATTGTGAAACGCTCCAGAAAACCCGTGAAATCTCAGACTGAGGATTCATCCCTGCCATCCTCGGCCGCTCCTGGAACCGTTTTGGATCAAATCGAAAAGGATCTTCAAAAAGAAGAGTGATCATGAACAGCCCTGTAGAGAATCAACCTTCATCCGCACCGGATAAACGCCGTTTCCCCTGGCTGGTCGCCGTAATTTCATCACTGTTATTGATCAGCTTGCTGGTCATCATGGGATTATGGATGAAACAATCGAAAATTACCGCGCTCGAGATCGGCGCTGAAGTGCCTGACTTTACAGTGACTTCTTTCGAAGGCGATACGTTTCAGAAATCTGCGTTGGAAGGAAAACTAATCCTCGTCAATTTTTGGTCCTCGTGGTGTGCCTCGTGCGATGAGGAAGGCGATGCCCTCGAGGAAGTCTGGCAGGAAGTGAAATCTTCTGGGGATATCGTTTTCATCGGTGTGAACTACGTGGATACCGAGAAAGATTCTCTTGCTTTCATCGAAAAATACGGATTGACTTATCCCAATGGACCCGACCTGGGTTCAAAAATATCACACATCTTTAAGGTTCAGGCTGTTCCTGAAACCTATATCATCGGCAGAGATGGTACCCTGGCTGCCGTGAAGATCGGTGCTTTCGAATCCACGGATGAGATTCGCACCCTGCTTGAACAAACCGGTCAGGAATAGAAGGTTACCAATGGACATCATTTCACTGGTCATTATCCTGCTTATTTTAGTCGTTGTGATCGTGGTGGTCACCCGCCCCCTCTTCAAATCTTCCGCTGAAGATGAACTGCAAAATGCCGTTTCAGATGCTGCCTCAAGCTCAGCGGAATATGACGAAATCCTGGCCCGCATCCGTGAACTGGATTTCGAAAACAAACTGGGAAAAATGTCCGTTGAAGATTACAACTCTCTCAGAAATGAACTCAAATCGAAGGCCGCCGCGCTTGTCCAACCTGCAGCACCTGTAGCTGAAGAAAACGAAAAGAAAGCATCGTCATCCAGGTAGGAAACCCGTCATGTTAACCGCCTCTAACCTGTACAAATCCTTTGGCTCCCGCAGAGTACTGCGCGGAGTGAATATGGAGATTGACAGGGGAGAGATCGTTGCCCTCATTGGCGTGAACGGTGCGGGTAAATCCACGCTGCTGCGCATCCTTTCCACCCTCACCAGGGCAGACGGGGGTAAGATCAGCCTGGATGGAAATTCGATCTACAAAGATCCCGCTCGTGTGAGGCAGCAAATCGGGGTCGTGCTGCACGCTCCCATGCTCTATGGCAGTCTGACTGGCAGGGAAAACCTGCGCTTCTTCAGCCGCATGTTTGAAGTTGCGGATGCCGAAAAGCGGATTTCCCAGATGCTGTCTGAAATGAACCTCACTTCACGGGCAGAAGACCTCGTGCGTACTTATTCGCGAGGAATGCAGCAGCGCCTCTCCATTGCCCGTGCACTGCTCCATGACCCGCAAGTCCTGCTGATGGATGAACCGCTTACCGGTCTGGACGACGATTCCATAGGGCGGTTGAACCAATATTTGAGAAACGCTGCGCAGCAGGGTAAATCGATCCTTTTCGCCACGCATGACCTGGAACGCGCATGCGAACTGGCCACCCGGGCAGACACACTGCACCGGGGTGCGATCAGGGATTCCCTGCCGATTGGGGATATCTCGCCTGATCAATTGCGTGACCGTTATCAACAGGTAACAGCAGCTGATCAACGTGATCTCACGGAAAGGAACGCCTCATGAAGCGTTTCCTTGATGCGATCCTGGCCATCGTCTGGAAAGACCTCCTTGCCGAACGGCGCACGCGCGAGATCATGGGGGCAATGCTGGTCTTCGCGTTAACTGTCATCCTGATTTTCATCTTTGCCTTCGACCTTTCGGTAGAGATGAGACGCAAGGCAGCGGCAGGGGTGATCTGGGTGACTCTGTGTTTTGCCGGTACCATCAGCCTCAATCGGTCCATGTCAATCGAAAAGGATCGCGAAGGGATGGATGGATTGCTGCTGGCACCTGTCGACCGCACCGCCATTTACTTCGGCAAGGTGCTCGTCAATTGGGTCTATATCCTGCTCTCCGCATTGATCGTGGTTCCCGTTTATTCCATATTCAATAATACCAACCTGGTTTCATGGGAGTTCGCCGGCATCATTCTCCTGGGCACACTGGGATACATCCTCACCGGAACCCTGTTATCGATGCTTTCCATTCAACTGCGCACGCGTGATATGATGCTGCCTGTATTGCTTTTTCCCGTAGTGATTCCGCTCTTATTGGCAGCAGTGCGCGCATCCACGATTATCCTCCTGGGTGGTGCCGCATCCGAACTTCACACCTGGATGCTCCTGCTGGCCGGTTATGATTTGCTCTTTTTCGCCGTCGGATTGATGGTATTTGACAAACTGATCGAGGAATAGATGAATCCTGATTTCAAAGCATTACAAAAAACACCTCCAGCATTGATCGTTCTGGATATATTGGCGCTGTTGGCTTTGCTCGGCGCGTTCTGGCTGGTCATGCAATATGCACCGGTGGAAGTGGAGATGGGACTGGTGCAGAAGGTCTTTTATTTCCATGTGGCGGTCAGCTGGACGGGTATGCTGGGTTTCCTTGTATCCCTGGTAGCCGCCATTGCATACCTGAAAACGGGAAACATTAAATGGGATATTGCCGGGCTGGCAGGCGTCGAGATCGGGATGGTCTTCATGGCGCTCTGTATTATTACCGGCTCAATCTGGGCGCGTCCGATCTGGAATACCTGGTGGACATGGGATCCGCGCCTGACCACCGTACTCGTAATGGAATTGATTTACGCTGCTTACCTGCTTCTTCGCAGCGGAGTAGATGATCCCGCACGCCGGGCTAAGTACGCAGCTGTGTATGCCATCGCAGGATTTGTCAGTGTACCGTTGACTTTTTTATCGATTCGCATTTTTCGCACCATTCACCCGGTCATCGTGGGCGGCAGCAATTCCGCGGCAGCAGGTTCATTTGCCATGACCGGCCGCATGCAGGTGGCGTTCTTTGCCAGCCTGGCAGCATTCTCAATACTTTTCGCAGCGTTCTACTGGCACCGGCTCCGACTTGGCCTCCTTCAAAAAAAACTTGAAGACCGTAAACTGGAACTAGCTATGGAGGAGGATTAATGACACCAGATACTTCTGCATATATGGTTGCCGGATTCATCGTCATCTTTAGCGGTGTCATTGGATACTTTGTCTCACTCGTGATACGTAAACGAAGTATAGTTAAAAAGACAATTAATCTCGAAGAAAATGATTCACAATAATTATCGATATCTACAGGAATGATATGCAAAAAAGCCAGAGAAATTTAACTCGTTTTGCCTGGTTATCTGTCGCTGTCGCCATATTTACCATTGCATTGAAAACAGTGGCGTATTTTCTTACCGGTTCAGTCGGTTTGCTTTCCGACGCACTTGAATCCATCGTAAACCTGGTCGGGGCATTGATGGCCCTGGCAATGCTGACGATTGCTGCCCGTCCGGCGGATAAAGAACACTCCTTTGGGCACAACAAGGCCGAGTATTTTTCAAGCGGTACCGAGGGCGCGCTGATCTTGATCGCCGCCGCCAGCATCATTTACACAGCCGTCAACCGCATCATTCATCCGCAGCCCCTGGAAAAGATCGGCATCGGCCTGATCGTCTCTGTAGCAGCATCGTTGGCAAACCTGGCTGTGGCGTTAATTCTAAAAAGAGCAGGAGAAAAACATAACTCCATATCCCTGACCTCCAACGCTAAACATCTCATGACCGATGTTTGGACGTCCGGAGGGGTGCTCGTGGGTGTTGGAGCTGTTGCCCTGACCGATATTCAATTACTTGATCCTTTAGTGGCAATAGGAGTGGCGCTCAATATCGTCTGGTCGGGTATTGGCATCGTGCGCCGGTCAATCGCCGGGTTGATGGATACAGCACTCTCAACCGCGGATCAGAATAGCATTCAAACTGTCTTTGATACTTACAATCTCTCCGGTGCAGAATTCCATGCCCTGCGCACGCGTCTGGCTGGACCAGTGAAATTCATCTCGATGCACGTGCTCGTTCCAGGCGATTGGTCTGTTGAAAGAGGTCATGAACTGGTCAGCAAAGTCGAAGCCGATATTCACAAAAAGATTTCAGGCAGTTTTGTTTTTACGCATCTGGAACCGATTGGCACGCCGGTTTCACACGACCAGGAAATCTTCAGTGAAATCGATACCAACTAGAGTGTAAAAGAATGAGTTCTATCGGGCGTTTTTACATCCCGAAATCCACAAAATTATAAAAAAACCAGGTAAATTACTTAAATATTTCCAGATGCATATGACTAAAGTCATTGATTTGGAGTAAAAAAGGCCAACCTGGTTTGACGCTTGCCTGTCAAAAGAGTATCATATGAAGGCATCTGACTCCCTTTCGTATAAGGCAAAATAATGATTGGAATAATTACCGATAGTACCTGTGATATACCCGAGGAAATGGTTCAGCAATACGGCATCAAGATCATTCCCCATGTTATCATCTGGGGGACAGAACAATACCGCGATCGGGTGGACATGCAGCCGATTGATTTCTACAAACGGCTTGTCTCAGACCCGGTATACCCCTCTTCCGCACAAGCAGGTATACCGGATTTTGTTAAAGCGTACGAAGAATTAATCAGCAAGGGTGTTAAGGAAATCATCACCCTCACGGTCAGTAGTGCCATGAGCGGAGCCTACCACATGGCGCAGGAAGCTGCAAAACTCGTTAAAGTTCCCGTCTCGGTTGTCGATGGAAAGGGCCCAACCATGAGCCTTGGCTGGCAGGTACTGGCAGCCGCCCGCGCTCGCGATGCTGGCGCTGATGTCAAGACAATCCTCACCATGCTGGAAGAAATGAAGAAAAAACTCGTTCAATACGTGTGCATGGATTCGCTCGAATATCTTCAAAAAGGCGGGCGTATCGGTAATGCAGTTAAATGGGTGGGCAGTGTGTTAAAAATCAAACCATTGGTTAATATCAATCACCGCAGCGGTCTGGTTGAGCCCGTGAGCCTCTCGCGCACCCACAAAGGGATCGTTGAACAGATGTACACCAGGTTCTTTGATCATTTCAAGGACGCAAAAAACCTGCACATAGCGGTTTTGCATGGCAACGTTCCTGAAGAAGCCCAGGTGCTGGCTGAGCGCATCCGCCAGGAATTCAACCCGGTGGAATTGATCATCAACATCACCGGTCCTGTGCTGGGTATCAATACCGGTCCCGGTGCCCTGGCATTAGCCGGTTACGCCGAAGGTTAACGATACCCGGTATCGCTAGACTCGGGTCAGCAGGTTTCGTACTTCCGAATAGATAACGCTTTCCTCATCTGTCGCAACCGCCAGTACACTTGTCCGTGAGTCTGGGGTTGCGATATTTTTACCGTCACCACTGGTCGAATTACGATTGGCATCCACGTCCAACCGGATTCCCAGGATATCCACGTTGCTGCAAACTTTTTCGCGCAGTTTCCAGGATTTAATTCCAATGTCGTCGGTAAATACCACCGCATCCGCCCCGTTGAGCAGCCAGGTATACGCTCCAAGGTAAAACTTGAGCCGGTCGGCATAGACCTCGTAGGCAAGCCGGCACTCCTCATTACCGCTTTCGGCTGCTTCGATTACCTCTGCCAGGTTCGAAGAATAACCGCTGAGACCCAGCAAACCGGAGCGGTTGTTGAGCATAGTTTCCACTTCATCAACCGTGTAACCCTTCCGCAGTAACTCCAGCACCGCCTCGGCGTCGATGTCACCGCAGCGAGTGGACATGACCAGCCCGGCCAGCGGTGAAAATCCCATCGATGTTGCCACGGAATGCCCGCCAGCAAATGCACAGACACTTGATCCGCCCGTTCCCAGGTGGCACATGATTAGCTTGACTTCGTCAAGCGGTTTTCCAAGCAGTTCTGCGGCTTTACGGCTGACAAATTGATAGGATAAGCCATGGAACCCGTACTTCCGCAGTCCGTATTTTTCTGCCACGTCGCGGGGAATGGCATATTCCCTGGCCGCAATCGGCATGGAAGAGTGGAAAGCCGTGTCAAACACGGCAAATTGCGCAGCTTCAGGCAGCCGTTCGAGACACACTTCGATCGCGCTGAATGAATTCGGATTATGAATTGGTGCCAGCGGCAGGCATTCACGCAGTGTTTCAAGGGCTGCTGTATCAATCCTGGTTGTGGATTTGAATAATTCTCCGCCGTGAACAAAACGGTGGCCTACAGCATCGATTTCCACCTTATGTTCCTGAAGCAAGGAAAGGACTTCACCGGTGGCTGCGCGGTGGGAATCCAACGCGCAGCTCTTGTTGCCTTCAGTACCCCCGATCACCCACTCGATTGTGGGCGCTGCTTTTGTTTGCGTGGCAACGTTCCTGGCTTTTCCTGCTGCAATAACCCGGCTTTTTCCATCCCCATCCGCTTGATAAACTTTGAAACCCAGTGAGGAACTGCCACAATTGATGACCAGAATATTCACACAACACTCCAAATGAAAAAGTAAATAACAGCATGGATTGTAATCCAAAGCGCTCATCCTGGAAAAATTTTTTTTCTATGTGGATAACTTGAACATTCGGAGGAAGAGCAACAACCATCAGGGATAGGCACACTCAAATTCACGGATGTGTTCCTTATAGAGATCCTTGCCGTGATGGATGATGGCTTTCTGCAAGGTCCCATCCGGGCTGCCCTGGTGTAAATCACTCTCGGAATAAGGTTTTCCGAAAGATAAGGCGGGTGTGGCATAAAAAGCCCCCGGATGCATAAGTTGAGTGATCACCTGGCCAAATTCCGCCAGCCGGTGCCTGTCGATTTGTTCTTTCCGCAGCCTGGTGATCGGATGGGTTGCCCATTTTTTTGTGACCACCCCACTGACAAACGCAGGCAGGATACGCAGCCCAGGTACTACCCGGTACAGCACATCGATGATATTCAGCCAGCCGTCGATTGCGGCCTCGGAACCTGGGTATACTGCCGGGTCAGGATCGCGGTGACCGGAACCAAAGTAGACCATGGTTCCCCCCTGCTTGAGATGCAATATGATGTTGCGGAACACCAACATTCGTTTCGTGGAATCCGTGCGTGAAGAAAACAGGATCAAGCGGCGTGTATCGGGCAGCAGATCAAGAAAGGGAATCTCGGAAGCAACCCAATGAACGTCCTTCCGCTCCAGCAAGGAAAAAATCGCCAGTGCATCGTAAGCACCAGGATGGTTGGAGATCACAAAAAGGGGCCCATTGGCCGGAATATTCTCTACACCCCGATTTTTCGGCGGATGACAGAACAGGCTGAGCGCCCACCTGCTGGCTGCCGCCAAGCCTTCTTCGCGTACCAGCCGGTCGAACGGAATCCCAATCGCGGCCATCCGGTCGGTAACATTGTGAAACAATTTTTTGAAGATCCAATGGTTGACGCGAGTTTTAGGCAGTCCTACCGCACCAACGATTTCGTCTGTCAACGATTCACTTAAGGCATCGATCTGGGTTTGCTCGCTGGTATCCATTACTACCATCCAAAATTGAGATACCCCTTGACTGCTAATATTATTATATCGTTTGGATCAGACTTTTAATAACTGGCTGCAACAATGAGATACAAGAATCCTCTAGCTTTGTGGTAGCATAAAAAAGCGATGTTGACTGTTCATGAAGTCGAAATGCTTTTCGCATACATCAGCAGAGATCAATTGGATATACTGCTTGAAATCCACAATCTCGTCGCTGCAATTGCCCCTTCTGCAGCGGTAGAAGTTCATCGCCGCGGGCTAACCTACTTCCATGCTGAACGCGGCGGTCACGTGAGCGCAGGAATCTGCCAGACTTGCGTCATGCCAGATCACATCCGGCTTGCGTTCATCCACGGTGCATGCATCCCCGACCCCAAACACCTGTTGGAGGGGAAAACGTACCCCAAACGCTTTCTCAGGATTGATTCATTTGACAGCGCACCCTGGGACGATATCCGGCAGCTCATTGCCGAACATTCAGCTTTCGATCCATATACATATAGTGAACCCGGATAAACCTCTCTCAGCGTTTTTATGCTATAAATGGATGAACCAGTGAAGGAAATCTGATGACCAAAGTGATCCCAACCGTAGAACGAATCAAGAAAGCCCGTGCGCTGATCCAAAAGGCACGTGATCTGCCGATCCCCCCTGACCTGGGTTGGATGGATTTTTCCTATGCAGCAAACGTGAAAGACATCCTGCGCCAGGCGCGCGACCTGGTCAAGTTCGTGCAATTCATGCCCAACGCCGCTCCGGAGATCAAGCAGGAAGTCAATGACCTGATCGAAGAGATCACCCGGGCTGAAAAAGAAATCCTCCACCGATCCTGATCCCCGAGGTGCCAGATGCCGTCGAAGAATAATTCCAGGCAAACACAAGGTTCAAAACGTCAGATCAAAAGTTATTCATTATCAGTATTGCTGGTGTGTATCGCTACGGTCGTGATCGTGGTCATCGTTGCCAGCGTCTATAAAAAGGGGCTTGAACAGCAAACAGTCGAGCCCACGGCAGCAACCACAGCCTATCAGCAATATTCATCGGCTCCAGAGATGACGATCGACGCATCAAAACAATACCTGGCAACTGTGACCATGGAAAAGGGCGGCGAGTTTGTGATCGAACTCTACCCTCAAAAGGCACCCATCACGGTCAACAGCTTTGTCTTCCTTGCTCGTGAAGGTTATTTCGACGGGATTACCTTCCACCGCGTCATTGCGGATTTCATGGCGCAGACTGGTGATCCATCCGGAACCGGTTATGGCGGACCCGGATATACCTTTGTTAATGAAGACAGCGACCTTGTCTTCGATAAAGCCGGTGTGGTGGCCATGGCCAATGGCGGGCGAGATACCAACGGCAGCCAGTTCTTCATCACCTTCGGCCCGCAGGAACGCCTCAATGGGGATTACACCATCTTCGGGCAGGTCATCAGTGGAATGGATGTCGTTACCAGCATCACCCTGCGCGACCCGCGCCAGAGCCCGGATTACACCGGGGATGTGATCGCATCCATTACGATCACGGAGAAATAATCTGCTGCCTGCCCGGTAATACCATGTCAAAGATTACCAGACGGGAATTTCTCAAAGTTACCTGCATTACAGCCTCTGCTGCTGTTCTGGCTTCGATGGGATATGGATTCATGATAGAACCTTCCTGGATCGAAATCACGCGCACATCAGTTCCCATTCCGGGGTTGAAACCACACCTCGAAGGTTTCCGCCTGGCAGTCATCAGCGATATCCACGTCGGAACCTGGATCTCACCGTCCCAGCTCCAGGAAGTGGTGGACCTGGTCAACCAGCTCGACGCTGATCTAATCGTGCATACGGGTGATTTTGTCGGAATGCGGAAAACGATCTCTTACCTCAAGGCCAAGATCACGCGGGACGAATCGTTGGGATTCGGCCATTCACCCGAAGCGGAGGAATTATACAGTACCTGCATTCCTGTGGTGGCAAAAATGAAATCCGTGCATGGCGCGGTTGCTGTTTTGGGGAATCACGAACATTGGGTGGATCCTGTAGCCGCCAGGAAATACTTGCGTGAATACGATATCGAGCTGCTGGAGAACAAAAACAGACTGGTATCTGTTGATGGAGCAAATTTGAACTTTGCCGGGGTCGGCGATTTGTGGGAAGGCACCCAGAATCTGGCATCGGCCTTTGCCGGTACACCCTCACCTGACGAGGCACCGCGCATCGTCCTCTCTCATAATCCCGATTTCGCAGATGATCCGCAGGTTGCCCGGAACGGTGTGGTACTGATGCTCAGCGGTCATACCCACGGCGGCCAGGTGACCATTCCCGGCATCGGGTCGCCGCTGCTGCCGGTTCATAACAAGCGCTACGCCAGCGGTCTGGTTGATACCGGATGGGGATATGTATACGTCAGCAAAGGAATCGGGTGTACCCAACCCGCGATTCGGATTGGCACCCGTCCTGAGATTGCCGTTCTGGAACTGACTGCTGCTTAGGATTCTATTTCACAAGGTTTTGCGGTGTAGCCCAACATTCTTACCGCTTCGATGATTTGCGACTCGTTAATCCGGTTGCGGTCAAATTTTACAGACATGATCTGCGTCCGATAGCTGGCTTTGACTTCCACGACACCCGGCAGGTCGTCTTCCAATCCCTGCAGGCGCATGGCACAATTGGCACAGGTCATATCGTTGACTCGAAAATCTTTTACCACCATTCTTTTACTCCATATTTCTTTATAAATCAAAAACAATCTCACCGGTATACATGCCCATCGAACAGGTGAAGGGCATGACCGTCCCCCCATTTTGCGGAGGGATCTCGATCACCTCGGTTCCGGTAGCTTTGAGGATGATTCCATAATCAATATCCGGAATCAGAAAAGCACGCGAACAGGAGCGGGTATCATCCGTTACAACGTTGAGAGTCACCGCAGTGTCAGCAGGAGCATGCAGTCTGGTTGGCCGGTATCCGTTGTTCTCTGCATTTATAACCAGTACGTTTGATGGAAGATCATTTCCACCCGCAGCTGGCTGGACCAGTCCGGCTATATTATTGTTCCCGCTGATCGAATTAACCAAGCGCGTCAGCGAGTAGCGCGAACCGAGGAGGTTGAGTCCGGTATCGAATGCCAGAACGCTGAGTAGAATCAATGCTGCCGCCACGATGCGCACAAAGTGTTTCTCTGCTTTTGAACCCAGTTTCGTGGCGAAGTAAGATAATACGAAAAAGACAGGGCTTGTGCCCAGGGTAAATGAGAACATCAAAGCCGCACCCAGAAGCGGACTGCCGGCTGCAAGTGATGCAGCCATCATCGTTTGAGTCACGCCGCAGGGAATCAGTACTGTGAGTGCTCCCAGAAAGACCGGTGTAAACAAAGATGCGGTTCCCTTTGATTTCCTGCGAATATAGCGGGTGACCGAAGCCGGCGGCTCGAAAGTGAAGTATCTGAAAATCGGATGTACATTGAGCATCCGCAGTGCATTGCCAATCATGAAGATCGCAATAACAAATTGCAGTATTGCCTGGGCAGTGGGTGTGATCTGCAGCAGCTGTCCCAGGCTGCCCAATATTGCCCCCAGTGCCGTATATATGGCCAGTTTTGCCGTCAAAAACAACAGGATCGGCAGCGCAATGCGATAGGTTCGTTTGTGTGAGGATAGGTGTAATGGAGCAGCCAGATCTTTTTCAATCTGACTTGCCAGTGAACTTGCCAGCAGTCCGCCCTGCACTGCCATACAGCTTAGCCCCCCTGTGGTGATACCGGTAATGAAGGCTACCCACAAACTGGTCATTTGACCTCCTTGATCATGCCTCCGTACCCTAACGAACAAGCAACGAGTAACGATTTCTTAAAGGGGCAAAATTATACCCTAATACTCCAATTATTCATACACAAATAATTGTCACTAATTCGGATGAGTTTAAGCTTAATAGACAACGAATTGATATAATGCGAGTCATGTCTCCCAATGCATGGATCACAGGCGCGATCGTTTTGCTTACCTTTATCGGTATTGCCATCGGTCGCTACCCGATCATCAAATCCAACCGTACCACCATTGCGTTGATGGGGGTGGCGCTGCTGCTGGCGTTTGGCCAGGTGAAATTTGAACAACTTCCGCAGTACATTGATTTTGATACGATCATCCTGCTTTTCAGCATGATGATCATCAATGCCAATTTGAAACTGGCCGGGTTCTTTTCAGTGGCCTCACGCTGGCTGGTTAAATGGGCGCGGACACCGCGCTCCTTCCTGGCACTCGAAATCCTGCTCGTCGGAATCCTGTCTGCCCTTTTTCTTAACGACACCGTCTGCCTGATGTTTGCCCCGTTCCTGATCAACCTGATGGATTCACTCAAACGCAATCCTATCCCTTATTTGATTGCGCTGGCAACCGCGGCAAACGTCGGTTCCACCGCCACGCTCACGGGGAACCCTCAAAACATGATCGTCGGTATTGCCTCGGGTATTCCCTATGCCGAGTTTTCTCTTGCACTTCTCCCTGTCGCCCTGCTGGGAATGGGGGTCATATGGACTGTCCTGGTACTCATGTTCCCGTATGACTTCAATAAAGAAACATTCACCGAGGTCTCAGGTGACAACGGAGCAGAAATTTCCAAACCGCTCCTGGCCAAGACCCTGGTCATCACGGCCGGGTTGCTGGCAGCCTTTCTCGTGGGAGCTCCAATTGCACTGGCTGCCTTCCTGGCAGCGAGTCTGCTGCTGATCACTCGCCGTCACCAACCCCAGACGGTATTTGCTGAATTCGATTGGGGGCTGCTGGTGCTCTTTTCCGCCCTGTTCATCGTCAGCGGATCGCTTGAGACGAGTGGAGTCACCACCCAGCTGGTGGATATCGGCCGCCTCTCGAAGGGTGCCAATATCTGGAACCTGAGCCTGATCACCGCAGGACTCAGCAACGTGGTGTCCAATGTTCCGGCAGTATTGCTGCTCAAACCGCTTGTGTCGGGCATGGAAAATGCCCGCATTGGCTGGCTAACCCTGGCTTCCGCATCCACCCTCGCAGGGAACCTGACCTTGCTTGGTTCTGTGGCCAATCTCATCGTTGCTGAAACCGCAGCCCGCTGGCGTGTGGATCTCAGTTTCTGGAAATATACCAAACCCGGCCTGGTGATCACGCTGATCACCCTGGCGATGAATATTGGCTGGTTGTACCTGATCTCTTAGCCGCGCAGGAAGGACAAACCTAGATCAATAACAGCCTGGATCTCGTCGGGTGTCTGGGCGTACCCATTCACCAGTGTGATGGCTATTCCCCTGCTGGAAATCTTAATCACTGGCAATTCCTTTAATTTCCAATTGATCAGCGTGTTTTCTACGTTGAATGTCAGAAAGTGCAAGGCCGTTTCCTCGCTTGAGGCCCATATGGAGATCTTGTTTTCAAGCGCGGTTCTATCCGGATGAACTTCAGAGACCTCATTGATTTGATCTGCCTCATCTCTCAGGAAAATTCGAAGCACCTGCTGTAACAGGAAATTTCCCAGGCCGCCGATATCGACGGCCGGTACTTTTGGCCCAATCAAAACAAGTCCGTCATCTGACCGAACACTGGGAGATGACCAGCTAGTGGGAAACTTATCAGAAATTCCTACCGTATTGGAATGGTTTGAACTCGTGGAGGTGACGGATTCGAAGCGCCAGTCAGTTCCCTGGATCACAAACCCTTCATGACCGGCATCCTTGAACGGTTCGTAATACCAGCTGCGCGAGGTTGCCATCTGCTTGACTGCTGCTGTTTTCTTTTTTCGGCTGTACCCGGTCAGGACCAGGATCAGGACTGTGACAACACCTGTTATCAGTATCACTATGACTGAGATGGAATAATCGCTCATTTACCAAATCCTCGTGAAATACAGAGATGTATCGTATACATAAATTATATTCATCATTGATATTGGAAATTCCAGTTTTCCAGTTATGATTAATTCTATGGACTCATCCACCACAACCTGCGGTTTTCCATTTTATTTGGAAATCCAACGCCTGCCCGGCTTGAACCTGACCGGCAGACCGCTCGTGCGCCATGCGGTGCGGGCTATTGTGATCAAGGACGGAAGACTGTTGATGGTATATTCCGCAGTTAACGGCGACTACAAGTTCCCGGGCGGCGGTATGGAAACCGGTGAACTCCATGAACAAACACTTCTGCGCGAATTAAGAGAAGAGACAGGGTTCAACCTGAGAAATATTAAATGTCTGGCAGGCACCACCGTTGAATTTGACCGTGTTCGGGAAAAAAATTACGACGTATTCAAAATGTATTCCTACTATTATCTTTGCCGGATCAAAGATGAGATCAACTTGCCCAGTCTTGAACCATATGAAGCAGACCTTGGATTTACCGCCGCTTGGGTGTGTTGCAGGGACGCTCTTGAAAACAACCAACGATTGATGGCAACCAATAATCCTGAAAACCCCAGATGGTTGAAACGGGAAACTGCAGTCCTTGGGATTGTTAATAGCATCATGGGATTAGAAAGAGCCATGAAACCTTAAATTTTCCGTAATGATGCAAATTATTTGCGTTTGATACGTATAATACATATTCCTGTTTTTTTATATTTGCGAGGTGGCAATATGAAAGACTTCCTTGATTTCATTAATACTGCTGAGAAAGAAGCGCTTTCAATTCTGCCGGGCAGCAGCGCGGAGTTAGCTGACCAGGTCATCGGTGCACGCCCGTTCACCTCGCTGGATGATTTATCCGGAGTAAAGGGGTTAACGCAAGAATTGCTTGCCGGGTGGCAGGCGAAATTCGGTAATACTGTTGAATCAACTGAAACAACAGAAGGGGAAAATCCAACCATCGGGCAGCCTTCTATGGAGGAATCCAGCCCCCGGGCAACCGGTAACCGCACGCTGCGCATTGTGGTTCGGATATTCATTGCTATTTTGATCCTTGCGGCGCTGGGCGCGGCGGCATATTTTGGTATTCCATATTTCTATGAAAAAGTCCTTAATCCGCTGGAATCGAACACCTCGCGCGTCAGCGAACTGGCAGACACCCATAAGGCAGATGTCGAGAAACTGGAAGCTGAAATCAGTGCATTACAGGATCAGGTTGCTGCTCTGGAATTGCGAGCAGACGATATCGAGAGCACGATTGCGTCTCACTCCGCAAGCCTGGCAGCGCTGGAACAAATGCAGTCAGCCTTGCAATTGAACCTTGACACGCATAAGAGCGAGATGCTGGCTGAGATGGACAAACAGCTTACCCTCACCCGTGCTCTTGAATTACTGTCACGCAGCCGTCTCTACCTTTCACAGAGTAATTTCGGCCTTGCCGAGACAGATGTTAGCGAAGCGCGCGCACTGCTTTATTCTCTGCTGAGCGCAGCATCTGCCGACGAGGTTGACGGCCTCAGGGTTGTCATCAGCCGCCTTGATCTGGCTCTCGATAATCTACCGGAGTATCCGGTGGTGGCGGTATACGATGTAGACATTGCCTGGAAATTACTTGTAGACGGGTTGCCCAATGTGCCGGCAGTGGCGGTCACTCCGGCCATCATGGCGCCAACACCGTCCGTTGATTCTCTCTCCACACCGCAAGGTACACAAACTGTGGAACCAACGCCGGTACCCGGAGAATAGTTATGATCGCTTGAGGAAGTAACTTCACTCTGCTTTCCGCCAGCACTGCAACCGCCCGCATCTCGGTGGGGTTGTCCTTCCTGCAGGAAGAGATGACCCGTCATTCTAAGGATTCTACAACGTACAGACAACTGTATACACGTTGAATCCGGTCAAACTCGCCGCTCTTCGAAAGAGATGCTGAAGAGTGGCAAGATCATTCTTCACTTAGTCATTGCAAAAAGGTAAAAGAAATGTTGAACATGAATCTCAAGAAGATCGTAAAGGATTTCCCCCGCAAGTTCTGGGTTGTGGTGGGCGTTTCCTTTATCGATCATGTCGGCGGGACGATGCTTTTCCCGTTTTTCTCATTGTACATAACCGAGAAATTTAACGTAGGCATGACCGAGGCGGGCATCATTCTCGGTCTCTTTTCCATTTCGGGTTTGTTCGGTCAGATGATCGGTGGTGCACTAACAGATAAATTTGGACGCCGTAAACTGATCATTGCCGGATTGGTTTTCAGCGCACTGAGTACCCTTTCGCTGGGACTTGTGAACAACTTCAGCCTGCTCATACCGCTTGCCATCTTTATCGGCTTGCTTTCCGATATGGCCGGGCCGGCTCACAATGCCATGATCGGGGATATCCTTCCCGAGCACCAGCGCCAGGAAGGTTTCGGCATCATGCGTGTGATCGGCAACCTGGCCTGGATCATCGGGCCAACAATTGGTGGTTTTGTTGCCGCAAAACTATCCTATCTCGCCTTGTTCATCACTGACGCCATCATCAGCTGTGTTGTGGCTTTTCTGTTCTACTTGCTGATTGCAGAAACGAAACCGGAGTTGAGGCCGGATCAAAAAGCAGAAAGCTTCCTCACTACGTTCAAAGGCTACGGTCAGGTGTTGAAGAATTCTGCCTTTATGGCTTTTCTCGCTGCAGGGATGGTGATGGGAGTTGTCTACCAACAAATGTATAACTCCTTATCGGTTTATCTTCGTGACAACCACGGGATCGATACCAGTGGATACGGATTCCTGCTTACCGCCAGTGCCATCGTGGTGATCCTCTTCCAATTCACTGTAACACGCTTGATCAAGAAAAAACCGCCGTTCAAAATGATGGCCTTCGGAACATTGTTTTACATGCTTGGTTTCAGCATGTTCGGATTCGTCGATAAGTACTGGCTATTCGTCCTGGCAATCATCGTCATCACAGCCGGTGAAATGATCATCGTTCCCACCCAGCAAACCCTGGCTGTCAACTTTGCGCCGGAAGAAATGCGCGGTCGCTATATGGGAGTCTTTGGCATTACCTGGTCGATTCCTTCGACCTTCGGACCAAGTGCCGCAGGTCTGATCCTCGATAACCTCAACCCCAACCTCCTGTGGTATTTGGGTGGAATTCTTTGTGCGTTCTCAGCACTTTCCTTCTACATACTGCACCTGAGGTTGGGTTCACAGGAACGCTTCCAGCCCCGCCCTGACGAGCCAAAATCAGCAGAAATATAAGAATATTTACGACTGATCGAAAACCCCGATGCTTTAATAAATTCAGCATCGGGGATTTTTTTACTGCAAAAGTGAATACGCAGGTTATACACTTTTCATTTACAATCTACCTGAGAACTACCGGAAAAAGACACTATGGGAAAAAAACCGATCGATTTTCGCACGCTATATGATGGATTCGATGCACCGGTAACCGACATCGACTGCGGGATGATGTGTGCTCCCCTGAACAAGACCGGCAAACCTTTCTGCTGCGATATCTGCCGTGCTGTGCCGGTTGCCTATCGCTACGAATGGGATTATCTCGAAGCGAATTCCACGATCTGGCATAAATGGCGTGGAGATGAATGTCCCCAGGAGCCTTGCGACCGGATGGAGTTGCTGCGACAGACGCCGGATCACCTTTACCTGCTCGCCTGTAAAGGTCCTGATTTCTGCCAGCGCAGTTTTCGGGCTACCAGCTGCCGGCAGTTTCCCTTTTTTCCCTACATCACCTCCGATTTCCGCTTTATCGGACTTGCTTATGACTGGGATTTTACAGAGACCTGTTGGGTGATCAGCAATCTGGCGCGGGTAACGCCAGCGTACAGACACCAGTTCATCACCACGTACGATACGCTCTTTTCCGCCTGGCTGGAAGACCTCGACAGTTATGCTGCGCTGTCGGATGAAACGCGTGATCATTATGCCAGTCTGAACCGGCGTTTTCCCATCCTTCACCGTAACGGTAGCACCTACCTGGTCAGTCCGCGAACCGAAAAGTTGCGCAAGATCCCTATCGAGAACCTCCCGCGTTTTGGTCCTTTCTCCCAGCCTATCTTTAACCGCTGACAAATCGTTAAATCTTGAGTTGATTTCTTGAATATGAATGGTTATGATAATCTCAACAGAATCGAATGGAGGATGACCTATGAAACGGGGTTTGCTGGTTCTGGTCGTATTGGTGCTTGTCTTCAGCCTTGCAGCGTGTAATTTTCCGCTTTTTGGCGGGCAAGACAATTCAGACGCTGCAGTAAAAACTGCCGTGGCTCTCAGCGTTGCGCTGACGCAGGTGGCAGCCACACAAACCGCAGCAAGTCCGCTTCTGCAGCCGACGACAGCCATTCCCGCCACGACCTTGCCCACGGCCACACCGCCGCCCACGTTGACCCCCACCCTGGCGGGTGTATGGCTGACCGTTCTGGAAAACACCAACTGCCGCTCCGGTCCTGGAACCATGTACGATTGGGTGACACTCATCAGCGCCGGTCAAATGGTTGAAGCGCTGGCGCGTAATCCCGTCAATGATTATTATTACGTGCGTAATCCCAACGCAACCAGCGGATTTTGCTGGTTGTGGAGCCAGTATTCATCCATATCTGGCAATATCACCATCCTGCCGGTTTTCACCCCCCAGCCGACACCTACGGTAGCCAGTCCTACCCCCGCTGCTGACCTTTCAGTTAGTTACACTGGACTGGAAGCCTGCGCCCCGCAATATGCCCTGTCCTTCAAAATCAAGAACACCGGCGACATCACCTGGCAGTCGATCAAAATCGTCGTCAAGGACAACACCACTTCCACCACATTCACCCATGAAGGAGATGTGTTCAAGGGCGTATCAGGTTGTGATTTCACCGCATCCCAGAATGACCTGACCAAGGGCGAAGAATCATATGTTGCCAATGTGAATCCCGGCCAGTTCGATTACGATCCCACCGGTCACAGCATCAAGGTAACCATCACTGTCTATGCCAAAGACGGACTTGCCGGCACGTCGTTTTCCAAGTCAATCTCTGTGACACCCTAATTGAACCTTAACGAGGTGAAAATGAAAAAAACATCTATACTCATATCCACTGTTTTACTGTTATCACTAATTTTGTCAGCCTGCCAGAATCTCGGCGGCCAACCCACCCCTGTCGATGAAAATTCCTTCGCCACGCTTGTTGCCGGGACATTGACAGCCGTAGCTGCGCAGGCACAGCAGACCCTTGATGCCATCCCAACCGAAACAGCCACTGAAGCACCCACTTCAACCCCCGCGCCCACGCTTACCCCCACCAAGGAAATTGTCAAACTGACGATCAGTCAGAACACTAACTGCCGCAAAGGGGCATCCACCATATTCCCGGTCGAAGCTACCATAAAATCAGGTACAGAAGTAATCATGCTTGGGCGCAACCGCGACAACACCTTTTTCTACATCCAGAATCCGGAAGACACAACAGAAGCCTGCTGGATTTGGGGCGAGTATGCCACCACTACCCAGGATATCGAGCTGATGCCGGTCTTCACCCCCGTACCCACTCCCCTGCCGACCAGAACACCTACCCTGCCGCCCTTCCCTGTATACACAGCTGTATACTCCGGGTTGACTGACTGCAGCGGAGATTATGCCGCGAATTTTACTATCACGAATACTGGTAATCTGACCATGCAATCGATCCGCATCATCCTCGATGTTGCAGGAATCGGAACTTTCACCCATAAAAGCAACAAATTTATCCACTGGAGCGGCGGTGCAGTATATCTCACGCAGAATGATCTGACACCTGGCGAATCCGCCGTGGTTTCAACCTGTACTCCGGGCGGCATCACTTCCGACCCAACCAACCTGGATGTGACCGCTGAAATAACTATTTGTACGAAGGAAGATCTCGCTGGTGTGTGCACCACGCAAACGTTAACCTTCCAACCCCACTAAAAAATTTCACCAGCCCATCCGTTTTGATGAAGAAGCAGTCAGGTCAACCAACCTGACTGCTTCTTCATCATATCAACTTCCTATTCCTTTTTTCGGAATTGGGTATGGTATAGGTTCGCATACACGCCGTTCAGCTCCAGCAGTTCAGAGTGTGTTCCGCATTCCAAGATTTTTCCGCGGTCAATCACCAGGATTGTGTCCGCGGCTAGGATGGTACTCAAACGGTGGGCAATGACAATGCTCGTGCGTTGATGCATTACCCGCTTCAGGGCTTCCTGGATCAGAGCCTCTGATTCACTGTCAAGACTGCTGGTCGCTTCATCCAGAACCAGGATACGGGGATCCTTGAGGATCACCCGCGCCAGGGAAATGCGCTGTTTCTCGCCGCCGCTCAAACGGTAACCGCGTTCACCGACAACCGTATCATACCCGTCGGGCAGTTCACGTATGAAATCGTGGATGTTGGCGGCTCGGCAGGCATCCTCCAATTCAGCTTGCGTGGCGTCCAGGCGCGAATAGAGCAGGTTAGTCCGGATGGTATCGTGAAAGAGGTAAGTCTCCTGCGTAACCATGCCGATCTGTTTGGATAAAGACTCGAGGGTCACATGGCGCAAATCCACTCCATCAATATATATGCTGCCTTCGGTGGGATCGTACAGGCGCGGAATGAGGTAAGTCAGGGTCGTCTTGCCGGCTCCGCTGGGGCCCACCAGCGCCACCAGTTTTCCTGGTTCGACACAGAAGCTGACATGCTCCAGGGCATTTCCGCGCGCCTGTGATACACGCTCCTCTTCACCCGCTTCCTGCTCGCTCTCCGACAGCACGGTTGAAACGCTTTCCATACTTCCATAGCGGTGTACATCACTTAACAGGTGTTCATCACCGATCTGATAGGTAAAAGTAACAGCTTCAAACCGCAGTTCGCCTTTGATATCCTTCAGGACCACCGCGTTGGGTCTTTCTTCAATTTCAGGAGGCAGGTCGATAACCTCAAATACCCTCTCGAAGCTCACAAGGGATGACATAAAATCAACAGGGGCATTCGACAGAACCTGGATCGATCCGTAAAGGCTGACCAGGTATGAGGTGAAAGCCACGATCGTACCGATTGAGAATTCACCCTTAATGACAAAATATCCGCCCAGGCCGTAGACCAGGGCTGTGCCTACCGCGGCCAGCATCATACTGATAGCAATGAAAATGGAACCGGTTTGTGCACGCGTTACCCCCTGGTCTTTAACCTGGTTCGCTCTTTTGCCAAAACGCTCGGTTTCCACCACCTGTCTTCCAAATAGTTTCACCAGAAGCGCGCCGCCAATATTCAAAGTCTCGTTCATCATGGCATTCATCGAAGCATTGGCTTCCAGTTGTTTTCGAACAATAGCCCGCAATTGTGTGCTCAATTTTTTTACAGCAATCAGAAAAAGCGGAAGCACAACCAGGCTGACCAGGGTAAGCCTCCATTCCAGGGCAAGCATGATCCCTAGCATCACCACTGCCTGTACGAAATAAGAGACCATCTGAACCATCGTGTTGGTAACCGCATTTTGCGCACCAATCACATCATTGTTCAACCGGCTCATTAATTCACCGGTCTTGGTGTTGGTAAAGAATCGCAGCGACATGCGTTGGAGATGGCCATACAGTTCCAACCGCAGGTCGCGAATCACACCTTCACCCACGATTGCGCTCAACCTGCGCTGAAAAACACTTACCGCACCGTTTAAAAGCGCAACCAACAGCAAGGTACTTGCCAGGATAATCAATCTTTTCGTGTCGCCTGCCGGGATGGTTTTATCGATCAGCTCTCGAAAGATCAGCGGGTTGACCAGGTGCAAACCTGCTCCGGTCAGGATTAACACCAGCATTGACACCAACTGAAGCCGGTAGGGTTTTGCGTATCCTATGACACGTTTAACCAGCGGCCAGGTCAAATTGGGCTTATCATCATCGGTGGAAGCTGTCCTTCTTAATCCGTGCATCATCATAATAAATAAATATCGCTTTCATGATTAATTCGGTACCTTAGTCTATGAGAAAAAACAGGATTGGTCAAGAACAACAGACCAATCCTCTATTGCTGATTAATTTATGCTGTACTTATATGCATTCACCCAGGTCGCATTTACCGTTGCTGTTTGAATCTCGATACCGCCGGCAGTGGCCGGGATATGAACAACCCCTGCGGCATTGAACTGTGCAATAAGTACTGGCCTCACTGGCAGCGAGAGTAGCACTTTCTTGAGTGGCAGTCTGGGTAGGTACAACGGTCGCAGTGGGTTCATCTTCCAGGGTGATGGTTGGGACCTGACTCACCGCCTGGTCAGCGGAAGTGGAAGTTGCAACAGTAACTTGTTCAGTGTCTGTACTGACTGTAGTTGGCTGAGGAAGTACATCGATATCATCAGCCGCTTCAGCCCAGGCAACCCTGCCGTCTGAGAACACATTGGATATAGCCAGCAGAGATCCCAATCCCACCAGCCCCATCGTCGAGAGGAACTGGCGGCGGTCAACAGCTTCGCGGTCTTCGGGATGCTGCTGCCTTTTGTAGGGGTGGATTTCCACAGGTACAGGTGCCAGCTCGCGTGGAGAAATGGGGTGGAAGGAGAACATCTTTATTGTAGTGTTCACGATCCAGCGCCAGTGCAGCCCAATTTTCAACACAGTCAATGCCAGGACGCCGATGGAAGAATAAATATGAAGATCCAGCCATGCAGAATAGTCTGGTAAAGCAAGATTGAACCAGGTGGAGATCATCAACCCGGTTTCAAGGATCATCACCACCCCTAGCATAATCAGGAAATCGATCACATAGTACAGCCGGCTGCGCGGACTTGTTCCTTTAATCAACCGTACGGTGACGTTCTTGACCCAATCCCAGTGCGTCATCAGATGTATTCCAGCCAACAGAGCAATGAATACGCCCAGCCACTGGTGAACAATCACACCGGTCAGGTCAAGATAAAAGCTCAACAAGAAACCGATCAGCAATAACAGGTCAACGACCCATTTCATTTTTTGTTTATTTGTTTTCATAAGGAACCCTTTAACTGACATAAATTTAAGATCAGCCTAATCCTATCGACCTGTTGTGCAAAAGTTATGGAGATTTGACGCAGAAAGATGAATTAATTTTTGCGTTGAACGGGTATAATTAGCGCCTATGACTGGCAAATATCGAATGGTCATCTTTGATTTTGACGGCACACTGGCTGAAACTTTCCCTTTCATGGTCAGCGTCCTCGATCAGCTTGCAGACCGCCACAATCTTCAGCGCCTCGACAAATCCTTAATTCCGATCCTGCGCACTTACAAGATTCCTAAATTAATCAAGATGTTCAATATTCCGATCTGGAAACTTCCAGTAATGGCTGCGGATTTACAGGAAATGATGCATCAAAATATCGATAGTATTCAATTGTTTCCAGGCATGGAAAAATTGGTAAAAGACCTTCACGCACAGCAAATTACTCTTGCGGTTGTGACTTCAAATGCTTTAAGAAACGTGCAGAAAGTACTCGGCGAAGAGATTGTGAAATGTATCTCTTACTTCGAGTGCGGAGTTCCGCTGATGAGCAAAGCCGGGGTGTTGCGCAAATTGCTGCGCACAAGTTCAATCCTTCCGCAGGATGCACTCGCAATTGGAGACGAAACACGCGACATCGAAGCTGCGCGCAAACTGGGTATATCTTCCCTTGCGGTAAACTGGGGTTTTTCCACGCAGCCGGCATTGGAAAAAGCCAGACCAGATTTCCTGGTCAGTTCAGCTGAACAAATCTTCGAAATTGCCAGGTAACTGCATTTCGTTTTTCATCATTGCCGGCAAACTACTTCAGTCCCAGCTTTTCACCCTTAAGAAGAACCTCGCTCAATTCCGCAATACGTTTCTGCTGTGTTTCCGGTTTCCTGGCGCTCATCACATAACCGGCATACTGGCGTTGCAGTGAGGGAGCAAGGCTATGATATTTTTCCAGGACTTCCGGTGACAACATTGTAACCAATTCCATGCGCCACTGCTCCATCTGCTCTTTCCGGCTCTGACCGCCAAGCGCGCGGTGATCAACCGATTCCTGGAATAGCTTCAAACCCGCTTCGGTCATTCTTCCGGCATCGACCATTCGCTTCGCGCGCGCGATATTTAATTCCGACCACGGGCTGCCCGATCTGCGCGGCGTAAACTTGCGCGCGTGACTGTCTTGATCCAGGTTCTTGATCAGGCTATCCACCCACCCAAAACAAAGAGCCTCTTCCACCGCCTCTTCATATGAAATCCCCGGTTTTTCGGAACCTGATTTATAGAAAATCAGCCATATCTCTTGTTCGGTCGCAGCATGCTCCAACAGCCAATGATGCCAGTCAGCGATGTTTTCGGGGTGGTAAGTTTTCATGATCGTCAATTCCTGATCCATTACTGGGATGAAGTAAAAACAACAAAACATTTTCGCAGCAAACTGCGAGAGGTGCCTTTTTGATTATATGCCAATATGGAAATCCATCTGTTTTCAGCAGTAATGAAACTCCATAACCTGTGAATTTAAATTCAGAATTATGTACAATGAATATATAGCAATAAAGAACTTGAGCGGAGAAAGCGCGATGAACGGAATGCAGACAAAGTTCAAGTTAATATCTTTTCTGATCATACTATTCTTGGCAGGTTGCACTGATCAGCCCTCCCCTGTTGTTCCAGACATCACAGTTGCCTCCTCCCCATCACCGCTGCCAACAGTGGAGGCGGATACTCCAACCCAGGAGGATGAGATGTTTGTGTTGACCAGTCCTGCTTTTTCAGAAGGCGGTTTCATAGGTGAAAAATACACCTATAAGCTGGGAAGACAATGCAGTGGTGAAAATTATTCGCCCCCATTGGAATGGAAGGGAGTACCCAACGGCACCCAAAGCCTGCTGCTGACCATGATTGATCCTGACGGCGGAAACTGGGTACATTGGGTTCTGGCCGACATTCCAGCCGATATCACTTCCCTGGCGGAGGAAATCGGCGGTCCGGCTATTGGCACAGCAGGTACAAACGATTTCGGCGGTATTGGTTACGGCGGCCCTTGCCCGCCCTCCGGCACTCACCATTATGTATTCACCCTGTATGCTCTTGATATCAAACTCAACGTTCACCCTGGTGCTACGCTCAAAGCCATCAAACCACTGTATGAAGCACATGTTTTAGGAAAAGCCATCCTCACCGGGCTTAAGAACGCCAAATAAAGAATATTCAAGGCGCCAGCCAAAAATAAACTACAATAGTATGCATTATGGATATCCTCCAGTATTTGATCGCAGCTGTTGGAGCATTTGCCGCTGGAGCAGTTAATGCGCTGGCTGGCGGCGGAACATTGATCACCTTTCCTCTGCTTACCGCCCTGGGCTTGCCAGCAGTCACCGCCAACATCACCAGCACTGTTTCCTTGTTCCCGGGCTACTTTGGAGCCACCTACGCGCAGCGGACAGATTTAAAAGACCAGGGAAAGCAGTTGAAATGGCTTCTTCCAGCCGCAGTTGTTGGTGGATTGTTCGGGGGTCTCCTTCTGGCTTATTCGGGTGAAAAGACCTTTAGGCAAATTGTTCCGTTCCTGATCCTGTTCGCATCCCTTCTGCTCGCATTGGGAGAACCGCTCAAGAAATGGATTGCCGCACACCACAGGAACGGACGGCAGCCTTCACCAGTTCCTGTTATTGGAGTGATCGCCATTGGGGCTGCCGCAATTTACGGCGGATATTTTGGAGCCGGGTTAAGCGTCATTGTGCTTGCATTACTGGGATTGCTGTTCGACGATTCGCTCACCAGGTTGAACGCGCTCAAACAGGCCGTTGCCTTTGCAACCAATACGGCCGCGGCGTCTTATTTTCTCTTTTCCGGAAAGGTCGTCTGGAGCCTGGCAATTGTCATGGCAGTCAGCGCGTTGCTGGGCGGTGTGGCAGGGGGTAAACTTGCCGGAAGGATCAACCCTGCGCTGCTGCGGTGGATCATCGTCAGCATCGGATTGATCGTATCGGTCATTTTCTTTATTCAGGTATACTGATTTGGCTCATTTCAATTAAGTAACCTTGTTTTGGGAGGCTATTGATGACTTCGCTAGCGGAAAATGCCGCACGCTATCTTGAATTTTTGTGCAACGAAATCGAAACCCGCCAGGTAGGCAGCAATGGGAATCGCCAGGCTACAGCCTACGTGGCTGATACACTCAGCGCGTTCGGATACCAGGTTGAGATGCCATCATTCGACTGCGTGGATTGGGCGGGAGAAAAAGCAGAGTTGTGTATTGCAGGCCGGAATTTTGAAGTGTTTCCCAGCCCGTATTCCCTGCCGTGTCATACAGTGGCCGCCTTGCGCACCGCAGGCACACTGGCCGAACTGCAGGCAGTCGAATGTAAAGGTGAGATTCTCATGCTTCAAGGCGAGCTCACCTGCGAGCAAATCATGCCAAAGAACTTTCCTTTTTACAATCCCGAATTGCACCAGTTGATCGTGTCGCTGGTTGAAAGCAAAGCCCCTGCCGCCATCGTTGCGGCAACCAGCCGTAATCCCGAGCTAGCAGGAGCAGTTTATCCTTTCCCCTTGTTCGAGGACGGGGATTTCAACATTCCATCCGTTTTTACCACCGAGGAAATTGGTCAACAACTGCTGCCTTATGCCGGTCAAACGGTATCCTTGCTCAGCCAGGCGCAGCGCATTCCGTCCACCGGATGCAACGTGATCGGACGGATAAACCCGGGGGCGCCGTCAAAAATCACCATCTGCGCCCACATCGATGCCAAAATCGGGACTCCGGGGGCACTCGACAACGCGGCGGGTATCGTCACTCTGCTGCTCATTGCCGACCTGCTGCAAAACTACACCGGCAGTAACGAGATCGAACTGCTGGCTATGAACGGCGAAGATTACTACGGCGCCAATGGTGAGAAACAATACCTGGAACAAAACGAAGGCAGACTGGGACGCATTCTGTCATTTGTCAACATGGACGGGCTTGGTTTTCAGACGGGAAAGACAGCTTTCTCCTTCTATAACCAGACCAAAGAGCGGATTACCGCATTCCGTTCCATTTTACAGAAATACCCTGGGATCTATGAAGGTGAGCCCTGGTACCAGGGAGATCATATGGCACTGGTGATGAACGGCGTGCCCGCCATCGCCATCACCAGTGAAAAATTCATGGAGATAGAGCAAAACTATGCGCATACTGCAGCGGATGTCACAGCGCTTGTGGATGTGCAAAGATTGATCGAAGCCGCCCGGGCTGTCTCGCTGATTGTCGAACAACTTGAAGGTTAAAAATCCTACGGACAGGTAAAGGAGACGTCAAAGAGTGTGTACTGGTTCGTCTGGCTGTCCATTTCGAAGGATTCATCGCTGAGTAGCGGATATTTCGTTCCAAACATCTCATTGAACAGGATTCTAAAACTGTTCACCGGGGTGATGGTATCGGATATCCCCAGATCGGTCCTTCCCCCGAAGTAATATGCGTTGTAGATCTCGAATTGGGCATCGTCCACGCCTGAACGGGGAATCCCGTGGTCACCCTGGATGATAATCACGGGCGGCGTGTCGCTCTCTGTAATGATCTTTTTCACGATGCTCAAAATCTCCCGGTGAATGTATTCCAGCTCGTTGACATAGGCCTTGCTGTACTCATTCCAGCCGTAGCCGGCTGTGAATTCGGGGTCCTGGTTCATGGTAAACGGGGTACGGCGGAAGGCGGCATTGCCGTCTTTATCGAATACGAATGGGTCGTGCGGTGCCAGGATATGGGCAAAAACGAATTTTGGACCTTCGATTTCCGTAAGCGTCGGCAATACCTTAAGGGTATAGAGGATCCGTTCGCGGTATTGAACATAGGGAGCATCGATGATGTACTGCATTCTCTTTGAAAGTTGTTCGCGGGTCTCGTAGAGGATCTTCCCCCCCGACACCTGCATGATCAAACTCTCGAATGGGGTAATACCCGGATAGGTCAGCAGATCCAACGTACCCTCGATAGGCTTGTAGTACTCATCCGCATCTTCCAGCTGGGTAAAGGCATACCCGGTCTCGAAGGCTATGGTCTGGTACCCTGCCTCCTCCAATGACCGGCGCACCGTGCTGGATTGGAACATCGGGTACAGCGTCGAAACATCCGGTGTGTCCGTCAGATCCTGAAGGTACAGCATATTCAGCGAAGAAGTCAGTGATTGTTGGGTTTTACCGTAGTTACTACGACTGCATTCTGCGATGTCAAAACCGATTTCGCGCAGCTGATCTGAAAAAGCCGCATCATCATAATCCATCAGTTTTAACATCACGTTATCGCTGGTATGCATATCCAGGATGATGTAGTAGATATCCGGTTGATTTCCGTCCATCACGGTGAGGGACTGCCCGACCTCCGGTAAATCCGCCTGTGCCATTGTCATTTGCTTTGCATTCTTCACTGAGAAGGAGATGATGGTGATCAGAGGTATCGCGACAAGGACAAGTGCCACGAGATTGAGCACCATGCTAAGCGTACCCAATACTTTCCCGCGGGTCTTGCGCAGTGCGAGGATTCCTGCAACAGCTGTCAGAAGCAGCAGGAATAAGGTGCCCGGCATCAAATAGCGGTGGCGTCCGAGAACGTGACCAAACAGTGCTACATTTCGTAATCCCCGATAAACGGGGGCGTAAAGAACAAAGAAGATGAGAAAGAATACGAGGATGACGAACAGGGCTACCAGGCCGCTCTTCCTGATATTGCGGGTCAGTATCAGGGCGAACAGAAATACGAGGACACAGGCAATGAACAAGATCAGGGCTGAGCGCAGACCCGCAGAAACACCAATCTCGTTGATATTTTCAGATAATAAATATAGGATCGGGTAAATCGCGATCAAGAACGGGTAAAGTGGAATCTTTTCGAGAAATTTAAACATGAATCAGTACCCTTAATTCTGGATGGAGATCTTTACCATTTTGATTCACTCAGAACGGACGATCAGGCGCACGCCTTCGACCCTCACCACAATTACCCGTCTGCCTTTTTGGATCATCTGACCGCCTTCCGCGAGAGAAGCGCTCCACTGCTCGCCGGCAACCTGTACAATCCCGTGCGGGTCGATGTCTGTTACACTTGTGCCAGATTTACCTGTCATGGATTCCCGTCCGGTAATGACCGGTTTTTTCAAAGCCCTCACGGCAATCATCACCACACCAAAGAAGGTCAGTCCGATCACCGCCCCTGTTCCGATCACCAATCCCACCGAGACCTTGGGGAAACCCGGAGTGGTAACAGAGTTAAACAACACCAGGGCTCCGGCGATAAACGATGCCGTTCCCGCCGCGGTCAGCGCACCGTGTGTCGGCGCTTTGATATCCAATATAAATAGAATAAATGCCAGGATCAGGAAAACTACGCCAAACCAGTTGACCGGTAAAATTCCCAACCCATAGATGGCCAGCGCGATCAGGATAATGCCAATCGTTCCTGCCGCCCACCCACCCGGGCTTGAGATCTCGATCAGGATCGCCTGCACACCAACTGACAGGAGCAGAAAAACGATATTGGGATTGGTGAGCAGCCCCAGCACATCTTCAATGGCACTGGTTTTCACCGGGATCAATGCTGCACCTTTTGTATGCAGGATCACTTCCTGGTCATTGACCAGCACCGTACGCCCATCCATTTGAGCCAGCAGGTTTTCCAAATCCGGCGCAATGTAATCGATCAGACCGGCATCCAGAGCTTCGGTGGAACTGGCCGCTTTGGCTGATTCGATAGCTGCTTCAGCTAATGCGACCGCCTCTTCTCCGCGGCGATTTGCCAGGGAACGCACACTGGCCTTGAGAATCTCCTTGGTTTTTGTCTCTTCTGTGGATTCGATATCCTCACCCTGCATTCCTACCGGGCTGGCAGCACCGATCGCCGATTCCGGTGTCATGGCCGCCACCTGGCCCGCAAGCACCAGCATCGTTCCAGCTGAAGCTGCCATCGATCCGCGTGGGGTAACATAGACCGCTACCGGCACCGGGCTGGCCAGGATATCTGCAATCAGGTCGTTCATCAGGTCGATGCTGCCCCCTGGCGTATTCAACTCAATGACCAGTACATCGGCGCCCGTATTGACCGCCTGATTGATCCCTCGCTTGAGGTATCCGCTCCAAACCGGTGTCAGCGGGCCGTCCCATGTGATCACTACCGCAGTAGGCGTATCCGAGTCGGCGCATACCGGCGTCTGCAGCCCTGCCAGGAGAAAACCTAAAACCAGCATAAGATTGAAAAGGTACAATACGCGTTTTTTCATCGTTTATCCATTCCCAACTGGATTATAGCACGTGCCCGCTCACTCAAATCTGAACGGCCGTCCAACATAAATCCAATGCAATGTTGACGTTTTATTAATACTTTACTGCTATCCTATATCAGAATAAAAGCAATTATGGATTTTTAAGGAGAATTTAAAATGGGAAAGATAATTGGAATTGACCTTGGAACAACCAACTCGGTAGTCGCTGTTATGCAAGGCGGCGATCCGGTCGTGATCAATACCGCAGAAGGTTCGCGTCTATGTCCATCGGTCGTGGCGTTCAATAAAAACGGTGAACGCCTCGTAGGGCAAACCGCCAAACGTCAGGCAGTGATCAATCCTGAAAATACTGTTTATTCAATCAAACGCTTCATGGGACGCCATTACGACGAAGTCGAAACCGAACGTAAGATGGTTCCATTTCAGGTCATTGCTGGCCCGATGAAGGATGCGCGCGTTCACATCCCGATAACCAGCCGCGATTATTCCCCGCAGGAGATTTCCGCTATGATCCTCGGCAAGCTCAAGGCTGATGCCGAGGCCTACCTCGGAGAACCCGTCACCCAGGCAGTCATTACCGTACCAGCTTATTTTAATGACAGCCAGCGCCAGGCAACCAAGGACGCGGGAAAGATTGCCGGTTTGGAAGTGATGCGCATCATCAATGAGCCAACTGCGTCGGCCTTGGCCTATGGATTGGACAAGAGAAAAAATGAAAAAATCCTCGTCTTTGACCTCGGCGGCGGTACATTCGATGTTTCTGTCCTCGAAGTGGGCGAAGGTGTGTTCGAAGTAAAATCGACTAGCGGCGACACCCACCTGGGCGGCGATGACTGGGATGAAGTGATCGTCAACTGGGCTGCTGACCAGTTCCAGTCTGACCAGGGCATCGACCTGCGCAAGGACCGCCAGGCTCTGCAGCGGTTAAGAGAGGCTTCCGAGAAAGCCAAGATCGAGCTTTCTACTGTGATGGAAACAGAGATCAACCTGCCGTATATCACGGCGGATGCCAACGGCCCCAAACATCTGGTAGTCAAACTTAGCCGTGCACGCTTTGAACAGATGACCGCTCACTTGCTGGAACGCTGCAAGAAACCGTTCGAAAACGCGCTGAGGGACGCCAGTCTTAAAGCCTCTGACATTGACGAGCTGGTGCTGGTCGGCGGATCCACCCGCATGCCGCAGGTGGTCGACCTGGTGCGCAAGCTGATCAACAAGGAACCTAATAAGGGTGTCAACCCGGATGAAGTCGTGGCTATTGGCGCTGCCATCCAGGGCGGCGTGCTGGGCGGCGAAGTGAAGGATATCCTTCTGCTCGATGTTACCCCTCTCTCACTCGGCGTGGAAACAATGGGGTCCGTGATGACCCCCATTATCGAACGCAACACTACCATCCCTATCCGCAAGTCGCAGATCTTCTCAACAGCGGAAGACAGCCAGACCGCTGTCGACATTCACGTACTGCAGGGCGAACGCCCTATGGCATCTGATAATATGTCGTTGGGCCGTTTCCGTCTGGAGGGGATTCCTACTGCTCCGCGCGGCATCCCGCAAATCGAGGTTACTTTTGATATCGACGCCAACGGTATTTTAAACGTGACCGCCCAGGATAAAGCTACCGGACGAGAACAAAAAGTGACCATCACTGCTTCTACGAACCTGCAAAAGAATGACATCGAACGCATGGTTGAAGAAGCGAAATCGCATAAAGCTGAAGATGACAAGCGCAAGGAGTTGGCTGAAGCCCGTAATCTTGCCGATAACGCTGCCTACCAGGTGGAAAAAGCTGTCAAGGATGCCGGAGACAAAATTCCTGCCGAAAAGAAGACCAGCCTCGATGCCAGGATTCAGGAATTGCGTCAGGCAATGACCGGTGACGACATTGCACACATCCGCAGCCTGACCCAGGCCTTGCAGCAGGAGTATGCGCAGGTGATGCAGGCTTCCGCACAGGCGCAGCAACCCGGCAGCGATCAGACCCCGCCCGCAGGTGAACCACCCAAGTCCGACGGCGATGTCATTGACGGTGAATTCACCGAACAGAAGTAACCAGGCTAGAATTAAACCAAAACAGGGTGTACCCCACACCCTGTTTTTGTATATACTCAATGATTTGACTTACTTCAGCCGCCCGGCAAGGGCATGTTTTAGTTCCAGGTTTGCAATTGATTCGCAATCCAGCAGTTCCATCACGCCGGGATATTCGAGGGCGGGTTTGACCACCGCTTCAGGCAGCAAGGAGACAATTTCAGCTAAACTGCGGTGCGTCTGCCTGCTGATTTCCGCGAGCAGCAGCCTCGACTGCTGCTGCGATTCACGGCGGTGCGCCGGGAAACCTCCGCCGCTCTCGACACCAAACAGTTTCTCAAAAAGGAACCGCAAATTAATGTCTCCCGCCCAACCGTAACCCTGGTTAAGTGCAAGTGAAATGCAGTTCCCGGCGTTGATTTGCGTAAACAGCCAGGCATCCATTGGGCTCATCAGGTGACCGCAGCACACGCCCGGGTACTGCATCACCGAGTTCAAAAAACCCTGGCCCGTTCCGCAGCCTCCTACCACAAAATCGACGCGGCCGGTGTTCAACAGCAGCGCTCCCAGAAAACCGGTGTGAATATAGGTCAATTCCGGTTTTTCCCCGTTGTGTCGCATTCCAACGTTGAACACCTCATGTCCCAAACCGTCCAACGCCGCCAGGATATCTGCGTTGCGGTCTGCTGCACTGGTTTCATTGATCACGGCAATTTTCATTTTCCACTCCTTCAGTATCTACTTACGCCGGATTACTTTTACCGCTGCCTTCACAATATCATCAACCTTTAATCCCATGAAATCCATCAGCAGTTCTGCGTCTTTGCAAGTGACAGGAAAGCGGTCCTGGATACCCACGCGCTGCATGGGCACCGGACACTGCTCCGCCAGCACTTCGGCGACTGCACCGCCCAGCCCGCCGATGATAGTGTGTTCCTCGGCGGTCACCACGGCACCGGTGGCTGCGGCTGCTTCGCAGATCGCATCCACATCCAGCGGTTTGAGGGTATGCATTTCAACGACCCTGGCATGGATGCCCTGCTGCGCCAGGCGGTCGGCTGCCAGGAGGGTGCGCCCCAGCATGGCACCGTTGGCGATCAGGGCTACATCGCCCCCCTCACGCAGGGTGACAGCTTTGCCAATCACCGGTTTCTCGTCCAGGGCATGTACCGCCAGGGATTTGTCGCGGCTCATGCGGAAATAAACCGGCCCTTCATATTCCGCGATGACAGGAATCCACTGCACGATCTGATTGTTATCAGATGGAACGATCACCGTCATGTTCGGCAGGCTGCGCATCACCGCCAGGTCAACGACGCAGTTGTGGGTTGGGCCGTCCTTGTAATCTGAGACACCGGCGTAATGCCCGACCAGTTTCACGTTGGTTTCAGCGTATGCCACGCAGGTCCGCACCTGTTCCACGGCTCTCAAGGAAAGGAAAGCAGCGAACGCGTTGACGAACGGGACGAATCCCCCGAGCGAAAGCCCCACGCCGAAATCAACCAGGCAAGGTTCGGCAATACCCACGTTGTAGAATCGGTCCGGGTATTTACTGCCAAAGAAATGGGTCAGGGTGGAAGATGAAGTGTCTGCGTCAAGCACCACCACCCGGGGGTTCACCTCCCCGTAGGCTGCCAGTGCGCGTCCGTACGCTTCTCTTTGAGGAATGTCGCTCATCTTATTTTCCTCCCCGGTTCAGGTCTGCCAGCGCCTGTTCGTATTGATCTGGTTTTGGCACCGCTCCATGCCATTTTGCATCATTTTCCATATATGAAACGCCTTTACCCTTGGTAGTATGTGCAATGATCATCGTCGGCTGGTTGTGGATTTCTTCTGCCGTATCCAATGCCTCACAAATCTGGCGGATGTTGTGCCCATTGATCTCGATCACATGCCAGTTGAATGCACGCCACTTATCAGCCAGCGGTTCCAGGGGCATGATATCGTGCACAGCACCGTCCAACTGCACATCGTTGTAGTCCAGGATGGCGGTTAGGTTGCCAAGGTGGAACTTGGCGGCTACGTTGGCTCCCTCCCAGACAATCCCGGCCTGGCTCTCTCCGTCTCCCAGCAGCACGTAGGTACGGTATTTCTTCCCGGACTTGCGTGCGGCCATGGCATTGCCGGCGCCAACCGCCAGGCCGTGGCCGAGCGGACCGGCGCTCATTTCTATCCCCGGCGTCTTCACCCGGTCAGGGTGCCCCTGCAGATGGCAATCCAGCTCACCCCAGCGGGTTAAGTCTTCTTCAGAGAAGAACCCTCTTTTTGCCATGGCTGCATAGAGAACCGCAGAAGCATGCCCCTTGCTGAGAAAGAATCGGTCGCGGTCTTCCCATTTTGGGTTCTTTGGATCGAGGTTCATTTTCTCAAAGAACAGCACCGCGATGATCTCAGCCGCAGAAAGCGCCCCGCCGGGGTGACCAGAACCGCGTGTATAGATCATCTTGATGCTTTCAACACGCAGATGCCTGGCGATTTCTTCGAGCTCCAGGATGCGCGACTCACGCAAATAGCTCATAAGGTTGCCTCTTTCCGTAATACAGGTTTTTGATCGATCGCTACTTCATGATTCCGTTTGGATGATTCGTGCGCAGCGATTGAAAATTCGAGCACGTTTTTTGCTGTCCGTCCGTCCAGGCGCGGACTGCCGCCGTGGTTCAGTACGTCGATCAGGTGCGTTGTGCAATCAATGAAACTGTCGTGCCACTCGTATCGATTCACAGGGATTTCGCGGGTCACTCCGTCCTTGAACAGCACCAACGGCGGGTAGTCCAGGGTTTTGGCAGTGCAGCGGTTGACAATGATCACCCCGCGTTCACCGATGATCTCCACCCGGTCATCGTCTGAATAATAGATGCTGTCCATCACCATGTTGGGAGTGTAAGCGAAATCAAGCATACCGTATTTATTCTTGCCTTGAAACTGGAACATGATCACGGCTGGTGCATCGATATAGATTCCTGGAGCATACATGCTCCTGTCGATCCAGGCGTTGACGCGCCTCACCGGTCCCATCAAGTCGTAAGCGAGCGAGAAAAGATGGTAGCCGTGATCAAAGACCAGGGGCCCTCCCCCGCCGGTTTTTTCATTGATGCGCCACGCCCAGGCAGAAAGCGGAACCTTCCACTGGGTCTTGCTCTTGCCGTTGCTGACGTGCATGCGCAGGATTTGGGGTTCCCCAATCTCGCCTTTGATTAACAACTCTTTTGCCTTGACGTTCGGTGGATAGAACACGAAATTCTCGTAGATACGCAGCACCTGCCCGCTGGAATCCGCAGCGGAAATCATGCGGTCAGCTTCCTCGAGATTCATCGCCATTGGCTTCTGCACCGAAACGTGCTTGCCAGCCTTCAAGGCCTGGAGGGTCATATCGCAATGCAGATTGTGCGGCACCAACAGTTCCACCAGGTCGATTTCGGGATTCTTTAGAAGCTCGTTGAAATCCCTGTACACCTGGGGTACACCCCACAACTTGGCCTTAGCCCTGGCGTTCTTTTCGTTCACATCGCAAAGAGCAACGATCTCGGCATCCTCCCTGCCCCGGTATCCCATCTGGTGCAGATCAGAAATCCGCCCGCAGCCTACAAAAGCCACTCTCAATTTTTTCATCACATCACCCGTTTACATCGGTTCTGAAACCTGGTCGGCTCCATATTTCTCGATCAACTGCTGCCGGATCTTAGCGTGCGAAGCGCGTTTGATCGGGTACCAGATCAGCAGAGAGAGGGATACCAGGATGAACAAAGCGGGAATGGGTCCAAAGAAGAGACGGATGCCAAAAAGGGTCTGGCTGGTTTGCGCTACGTTGGGTACATAGTGATAAAGCGCCAGGATCCAACCGGAAACTGCAATGGCAAAAGCCTCAGAAATCTTGGTTGCCAGCCCCCATACGCCGAAGTACATGCCGCTGCGGTATTCACCTGTTTCGAGCCGATCGTATTCAACCACATCGGGAATCATCGACCACGGGAACACCCAGTTCGAGGCGAATCCAAATCCGGCAACCACCGCCACAATGTAGATCATGAAGGTGGAGTGATTCGGCAGGAAGAAGCAGACACCGATGGCAAGCGCGCCAATCCCCATCCCCAGGGCATAAGTAGGGCCTTTGTCCCATTTTTCGGAAATCTTCTTCCATAAGAAAATGGTAGCCGCTACCACGATCAGGAGCAGTCCCATGACGATCGAAACCTGGGTTTCCATGTTCAATTGATAGATGACAAAATAAGCCATCAACGTCTTGACCAGGGCAAAAGAAACGTTCATCAGCAGGTAGGCAATGATCAGGCGTACGAACATCTTGTTCTTGAAGGTGTATTTGATCGCCAGCCACGGGGAAATCTCTGCCTTTTTCTGAGCGATCTGCGGTTTTTCTTTCAATCCGGAAGCAGAGATCAGTAAAGCAGCTGCCGCTATGATTCCGTACGCAATCCCAATGAATCCGTAGCCGGTGGATTTGACGGCAAACAGCCCGACAATGAAGGGGGTCAACGCAGCACCCACCAGGTAGGCCGGGACAGCCAGGATCATGCGGTATGAGGTTAAACTGGAACGCTCGTCGTAATCCTCGGTGAGCTCGGAGGAGAGAGAATAATACGGAACGTTGGTACCGGTCCAGATCGTATCGAAGAGGATGAAGGTCATCATGATCCAGATGAAGATGCCCACCTGACCCAAACCGCTGGGCACGAACCACAACAGCATGATGCTGATGGCAAGCGGGATCGCGCCAAAGATCATGAACACGCGCCGCTTGCCGAATCGTTTCGAGCTGACGCGGTCAGAGAACCACCCAAACAACGGATCGTTGATCGCGTCCCAGATCTTGCCCACCAGGAGCGCGCTGCTGACCAATGCAGGCGGCAGGAGCGCCCCATCCGTATAGAAAATAAGCAGGAAGAATTGAATTGCAGAATTGACGATGGCATTCCCAACGTCACCGATGCCGTAGAACAGTTTCGTTTTCAATGATAATTTTTCGCTTGCGGTTCCAACACTCATGATGGTTCCCTCCCCGTTCATAATCCAATCTCATGGCGCATGGCCTGGACTTTCTGTGACCAGTTGCCTACATTCCATCTTCCATACACACCCAGGCTGCAGTGCTCATCACTGCCGAAATAAACAGGCACATGGATCAACGTCAGACCCGGGTAGGCCAATGCCTGATCGAGCGCGGAAATCAATTCCTCCACCGAATTCCCTGCAGGCAGTGCCTTGATGCCCTTGATTGATTTCGCCCAGGCGAGGTAATCCACCTCCACCGAATCGTGAGTGGCAAATTCCTGGCCGTACTGGTCAAGCTGCAGTCCGCTGATCGCCCCCATCCTGCGGTTATCGAGCAGCAGGATACATCCGCGGGCATAATGCTCTATGCCGTCGATCAAAATCTGCGGATTCATGGTGAACGAGCCGTCGCCCGTCACTGCCAGGCCGTAGAACGGCTCATCAGCTATTCCAGTTGCCAACAGTGAAGACACAGCGAATCCCATGTAGGAAGCTCCGGTTTCGGTAAACGTCTGGTCCGCTGAAAGGTCCTGCGCCAGTTGAAAGCCATTGGCCTGTACATCCCCCGCGTCAAAAATTGTTTTGACCCTGCTTTTCTGCGCCCATTCCAATGCCGCACGGATCACTGCCGGTTGAGTGAACACTAGTTTGCCCCATACCGGGTCGAAGATCATGGGAACGGACGTTCGCTCATCAATCAGTCGGTTCCACTGCTTCCTCTTCTCCTGGCAGGCTTGCAGCCAATCAGAAGACTCGTCGCTATGCTTCCGGGGCATACTGCGCAGAACTGTATTCAAGCGTTCAAGTGATAACGCCGCATCTCCAATAAAGGCCGTAGTCTTCTGATAATGCAGTGCCAGGTCAGGATCATTGGTGAAATTGATCACCCGCTGCACCCGGGGATAACCGGTACGGGAACAATCCGACTGGCAGACAAATCGCGTGCCCACCGTCACCAGCAGGTCGGCATTCTCCATGGCATAGTTGCCGCAGATGGAGCCCTTGGAGCCGCCTACGAACATGCAGCGCGGGTTTGAAGCCGGAACCGCGCCTGAGGCGATGGGAGTCGTCACGGCGACCCCGTCCACCAACTCAAGGAATTCGATCAGCGGGCTGCCGATCTTTCTTCCCCCGCCGCCGACCTTCACTACCACCTTTGGAGCTTTGAGCAATTCAAGGGCCGCCCGTTCATATAATCCATCATCCCGCGCCGCTCCTAACCGGGAGATTTCACCCTGTTGAATTTCATCGAGATTGAATCGAATGAGGTTTGCGGCTTGGATGTTCATCGGCAGCAAAAGGAAGAACGGTCCTGCCCGGTATGGATCGGATGTGGTATCGAACCCCCTCCGTAATGCTGTTGGTAAAGCCAGCGGGGTATGCAGCGAGTAGGCATCACCAGCGTTTGAAAACAGTTTTAAAAACAATTCCTGCTCACCGCGAGGAATTTGCTGCATATTGAAACCTTCATCCTCAGTGGTTTCATCACCTAGCAGATACCAAACCCCCAGACCATCTGAGGCCGGAACCAGGGAAGCTGCGAGAGCTTGCAACGCACCTGGACCGATGGAAGTAACCACAGCCGCCTTCTCACCCGAAATCCAGTTCAGTGCAGCCGCGGCGTGGGATGCTTCAATCTCATTACGCACAGCGTATACTTCGCACAGGTCATTTTCCTGATAGATGCGCAGCACCTCAGCAATCTCGGTGGAGCCGTGCCCAAAAACCGTGAAAAACTTTCTAACAGATTGCGACAAAAGTCCCAGGATAAGTGCCTCGGAGACAGTTGTGTCCAGAAAATTTGGCAAAAGACCCAGATCAATTGCTTTTACGATGCCGCCTGCCGTTTTGATCGCATGTGCGTGGCGCTGGCGGTCGGCAGCACGTATCATGCACTCTGTTTTCCAATTCTCCTCATCTGGCATACGCTCCCTCCATGATTTGAAAATTCTCACATTGCAGACTCATTACCTAACGATAAGAATTCCACAGATAACTTACCCGACAACAGGTTATTGCCAATAGCCATTCCGGGTAATCGGTAGTGAATCGATGGTGGGTGTACCATTTATTTAAGATGCCGGCACCTTGCATTATTCAATTGTTAACTACAATAAAATGGATACCAATAGAATTTGCCAGATCACGCCTTACTGTAACCATACGACGTGCATCATTTCACGGCGGTTAACGAAGTGCTTACTTAAAACTCATTTTGTCCGACAGGGCCTTGGCGATTGCCATTAGCTTGCCTGACAATTCGCTGATCCTGTCCATTCTGACCCTTGCAGCCGGGCCGGAAATGCCCAGCGCTCCGACAGCTTTTCCGCAATAATCGAATACGGGTGCAGCGATGCAGCGCACGCCATAATCGAATTCCTCATCATCCAACGCATACCCGCGCCACCTGGTTTTCTCCAGATCCATCTGCAGCACTTGCACATCACAGATCGTTCGCGCTGTATAAGTAGATAATTCCGCCGGGATTGGTGCATCACCCCAGGCCAGAAGGACCTTCCCCAATGCCGTACAATGCAGCGGAGCTGTAAATCCAACTTCTGCATTAACGCGTAAGGTCTCAGGCGACTCCACCTGGTCGATGTACAAAACTTTGCCTTGAGCCAGTACTCCCAGATGAGCACACTCGCTGGTCTCCCGCACCAATTGGTGAAGAAATGGCTTTGCGGTCTCCCGCAAGGGCATCTTTGTCAACAAACTTCTACTTAACCGAACAACGGCAGGTCCCAGGCGATACTGCCGCGAGCTCAAATCTTTTTCAGCAAAGCCGTAATTGGCCAGGGTTTGCAGCAGGAGTGAAGCGCTGCCTTTGTCAATTTGCAGTTCAGCCGCCACGGAGGTGATACTGATGCTGTCCTGCGCGCCTGCCAGCATGTCCAGGATTTTTAGCCCCCGCGCCAATGATTGAATTTCCCTCACACTATTCCTCCGCTTTTCTTCACGTTGTACTATATACAACTATTTACATTATATTTGGTAATAATACAATGACAATAAGATTATACGACTTTCAAAAATAAAATGGTTGAAATATATACAACTTACCTTAATAATTGTAAGGCGTGTGTTTGCTCAGCCTCAGAACAAGCCTGGATCAATTTTTTTCTATTCTCCAACTTGCAGATCGATCCTAGCCGTTATAATACAACTATGACAAATCTGAATAATGAAAATCAACTGCGTACCAGGCTATTAAAACACCACCCCTCGGCATTCTTGCTTGCCGCCCAACTGTTGCTCCTCATCTTTTATGCCGTAATTGCCAAAAACCGCACGGGCCAGCAATTGGTCAGTGCCTTCGGAATTTTGATTTTGATACTTGTGGTATGGGTGATCATCCGCAGTCCGTCTGTTAACTGGATCGCATGGGTATTGGCCGTCCCTGCATTCATTCTGACTTTCTTGTCCGTTTTATTGGAACAGCCAATATTACACGCACTCTCATCCCTGACTGAAGGAATATTGTATCTCTATGCCGCAGGCAGTATGATCGCCTATATGATGGGTGACCGGAAAGTCACATCCGACGAATTGTTTGCCGCCGGAACAACCTTCACCCTCCTAGCCTGGGGTTTTGCACATTTTTACATGCTTTGTCAAATATGGATACCAGAAAGCTTCCTCTATACCACCAATCCGGGTCAAACGATCACATTTGTAGAGTTTCTTTCTCTCAGCTTTACCAACCTGTCGGCAACCGGCTTGGGTGATATCCTGCCTGTTGCACCTGCAACCCGCGTGCTGGTCATGCTGGAGCAATTCTGCGGAATTGGTTACCTGGCCATGGTGGTCTCAAGGTTGATTGGTCTGGCAACCAGCTCAACCAAATCATCCCGCCCATAAACAGCATTTATCTTTCCATGTAAAATAAAAACCTGTCCTTATGGGACAGGTTTGTTGATTACATCAAAAATTTCCAATACATCGCGATCAGTAAAAACCGGTCGCAGATCAGATCATCAAGAAATTGGAAATTTTTTTCACAGGAACCTTAAGCAGCACCGCTCTGTTTTTCCTGTTTTGCTTTTCTTTTTTCCTTGATGGTCATCTTTGGTTTTTTTCTTTGTTCCTTTTTGCCTTTATCCTTTTTTCCTGTTTCTCCCATTTTCATCTCTCCTGTTGAAATTTCTCAATCCAGTTACTTAAGGGTATCACAAATTGAGAAAAATGACTGCGATTTTGTTATTAAAAACACCAGATGAATTCGCTACTCCTCAAGAACCGCAACGGATTTACATTCCCTTTCAGTCATCTCCGATGGATCCTTCATCTTCGTAATTAAAAACAGACTGACCAGAATCAGTCCTACAGCCAGCATCAGAGCCGGGGTAAACGCTCCATCTTTTGCCTGGAGCGCTTCCATGATATAGACAAACACCACCGAAGCCTGGCCGAAAAGCTGAATCAAGCCGTTCGATGTGCCTTCAGGCGTGGGGTTGGTGATTTCCGCGCAATACTGCATGCCAATCGGGTTGGCGCTGACCAGGAAAAACCCCATCGAGAACGCCGAGACGTACAAAAGCCAGGCAGATTGGGCAAAGGTCAATCCGATCAACCCTGGAATCGCCAGCAGGAAACCGAGGAAGATATATTTCCGGCGTTTATGCTGTTTATCGGAAAACGGCGGGATGATCACGGCTCCCAGCACGCCCCCCACGAGCATTAAAGCACCCAGTGTGCCCGCATCCGAGGGAGTGAACCCGCGCGGACGGATGATGTTCTCCACCCAGGTGGTAACTCCGTTGAAGATACCCAACCCGATGAAGGCAACCACCAGGTAGTACCAGAATTCCTTGACCTTGAGAGCATGTTTCAGGCCATCAAACATCAGTGCGCGTACCTCCATTCCCTCCGGGCAGGGCGGAGTGGCTGGTTTTTCTCGCGCAAGGATGACAAAAAGCAATGCCGAAAAGGCAGCCAGCGTTCCGTAGAGAAGCTGGGTTTGAGGAATGGTCATTTTATTGATCAGCATGGGAGGCAGCACCATCCCCAGAGCGGTTCCTGCCAGGTTGGCAAGGGTAACCAGTCCCACTGCCGTCGCGCGTTCTTCGATGCTGAACCACTGCGCCGGCACTTTCGTCCAGGCGTTCAGCAAAAAGGGCTGTGCCGCGGCAATTCCGATGGTACTGATGATGACCATGGTGTAATCCGTGCCTGCCAGGCCGCGCAAGACACCGAAAATACCCATCAGCACCGCGCCGATGCTCACCGTGAGGCGGAAGCCGTAGGTATCACTCGCCCATGAAACCGGGATGGAAAGCGGGATGAAGGCGATCATGAAAAGCATGGCAAGGAACCCTATTTGAAGGTCGGTCACCCCATAATATGAGGCTGCCAACCCGGTGATGGGGGCATAGGAGATCCATAGAATTTGAATGGTGAGGTTGATAAACATGAACACACCCAGCACCACCCAGCGGTACGGATACAGGCGGAAGGTCTTTTCTGTCATAGATGAATCCTCATGATCCTGTTAAGGTCAGATAACGGCCAGGCCGGCGGCTAACCATTCATCTGCCGGTAGATATCTTTCACGTTCTTGTAAATCTGTATGAATTGCGTAAATAGCCTGTCATAGAGTTCGAGATTCTTTTCGTTTGACTCGTAGTCTCTTTTGAACTTCACCATGGACGGGATATCCGCGAAGCTGATTTCACCAATCCCAACCGCGCCGATCCAGGCTGCGCCGCGCGCGTTGGCGTAGACCGGGTCTTCGACCTGCCTGATGCACACCCCCATGACATCAGCAAAGATCTGGCACCAGATGCCCGACTGGGCACCGCCTCCCACAATGTGAATCTGGTCGACCTTGCGCTGCAGAAAGCGTTCAACCGGCTGCAACAGCCAGCGCGTATTAAGGGCAACCCCCTCAAGGAACGCACGGATGATATCCTCGCGGGAATTGTGCAGCGACAGGTTGTACAGACCCGCGCGCAGGGTCTTGTCTTCCACCGGCGCCCGTTCACCCCAAATCCACGGGGTGTAGATGACACCGTTGGCACCCGCCGGAACGCGCTCTGCAATCTGATCGAGAACCTTATAGATATCAGGCAGCGCAGCTTCCTGCAGCAGCTCATCTTTGTTATAGAGAATCTTTTCCTTGAGAAAAGTCAGGTTGCCGCCGGCTGTGGCCTGCAGCGCAGTCAGCATATACCGTCCTGGAACAGCGCAGGGCACGGAAGCCAGGGATGACGCAATATCCGTTTTCTTGTAGGGCACATGCGCTGACATCCATGAAGAAGTGCCGATATAGAGGTGCGGCAGGTAATCTTCCACTGCCCCGGCACCGATGGCTGCTGCAGTGTTGTCGATGGCACCCGCCACTACGCGCACATCCGTTGACAATCCCAGTTCGCGCGCAACTTCATCCCGCAAGCCGCCCAGCACAGCAGTGCAAGGGACAACTTCAGGCAGTTTGTCGCCATCAATGCCGCAGGTGCGGACCAACCCGGCATCATAATGAATGTCATCAGGGTTGCGGTTGTCGGTTACCCACGAGGTTAAGATTGAATCATAGGTAGCCGTAAAGCGCCCTGTCAGGCGAAGGTTGAGGAAATCAACCACGTTGAGGAACTTGTAGGTTTTGGTATACATATCTGGAAAGTGATTGCGGATGTAGAGCATGTGTGCCGCCGGATCTTTTCCGGTTGCCGAAGGCATACCTCCGGTCACCCTGATCCATGACAGGACCTTGAATGCGTTCATGCCATTGATGTTGATCAATCCCTTGAACTCGTTGATCAAATCGGGTTGACCGCGCATGTCCATCCAGAGAATGCAGCCCAGGATTACTTTGCCGTCACGGTCGACCGCAATGGTTCCTTCGCCCTGCGTGGAACAGCAAACCGCAGCCACTGATGACCGCGGTATTAAATCTTTTTCCAATAATCGTTTTGAACAACTAATAAAGGCCTGCCACCATTCTTCAGGGTCCTGTTCAACGCCGCCGTCAGGTGTTAAGTACAGTTGGATGGGCTGCGCATCCCAACCCAGCACCCGCCCGCTGATTGTGATCAATGCCACCTTCATGGAAGAAGTGCCAAGGTCTACTGCAAGGATTGCCGGTTCATTGATTTGAGTCATAGCACCTGCCCTCGTGATGTTTTTTGCGCTGCTTCTGGTTACAATGCTGGTTCAACTCCCGTTAACACGTCTTCGAACCTTGAGAGAGCCTCGTCAATGATCTCGTCGGTATCAGCCATGCTGGTATACATGCGGCTTCCGGCAAGGGTTACGATACCACCCGCCATGTATGCTGCACCCATTTCTTCCATCATATGTTTGCGCGGTTTCAATTCCTTGGCCAGACGCAACGGATGGCGCAGATCAAGGAGCATGGTTCCCGAGGTTTCAAGATGAACGATGCTTCCCTGGTTGTAAACCACAAACGGCAGACCGTGCTTATCGATAATTGTCTGCAGCCCTTTTGTCAGCCTGTCTCCAGCTCGTCCGGCAACGACTGGCGCATTGGTGCGTTCCATTTCGAGCAGCGCGTGGTAACCGGCAACACAGGAAAGCGGGTTGGCAGAAAGGGTACCACCGACATAAGCGCGTTCCCCGGTTCCGCCAATACCCGCGGCAAAACGCATGATCACATCGGCACGTCCGCCGACACCGCCTGCCATGGGGTAGCCGCCGGTGATGCACTTGCCGAAAATGGTCAGGTCGGGTTTAACGCCAAAGTATCCCTGCGCGCCGCCCATTCCCAGCCGGAAACCGGTGACCACTTCATCGAAAATGAGCAGCGCGCCGAATTCATCACAAAGTTCCCGCACTTTCTGATTGAAATCGAAGGGTACGGGACGCGTTCCGCTTTCAGGTCCAACGGGCTCCACGATTACCGCGGCGGTTCCGCCCGTCAGCCGGTTCAGAATCAAATGCCGGCGCAGCGCAGCGATGGAATTGGGATAGAATTCCTGGGTATTGGCCGAGGCTCCAACCGGAATACCTTTGGCTTCGAGCCTTCCGGTGCCCGGTACATGCAGCCCGTAGACCATTTGATCGCTCCAGCCGTGGTAGGCGCCGCCTACTTTGATGATCTTGGAATGTTTGGTGTACGCCCGCGCGGCTCGTATGGCGGCCATTACCGATTCGGTGCCCGAACCCAGCATGCGGAACATCTCGTTTGCAGGCATTAATCTTCTTACGAGTTGGGCAAGTTTTAACTCGTACTCGTGAAACAACCCGGTAACCGGACCGCAGGTTTGCAGCATCTCGATCACTTTATCGCGCACCGGTTTGTAGTTGCTGCCCAACACGGTCGGTCCGCCGGCCTGGAGGAAATCGATGTACTGGTTGCCGTCAGCATCCCACAGGTAGGCCCCATCCGCCCGATCTACAGCGATCGGGAATGGATAATTGAACGCCAGGTTGTGCTGTACTCCGCCCGGGATAACCTGCCTGGCTTCGTCGTTCAGTACCTTCGACCGGGCACATTTTTTCTCGAAATAATCGAGGACTTCCTGCATTTTTTCACGGCGGACAGGGCGCATGGGTTGAGAAATGAGCGCATCCAGCCTGCGGTAGACGTCATCCACATCTGGATACGTGGAAATTGCGTATGCGTTGGTTTCCATCTGGTTCAATTCCTCCATTAATCATTCATGTTACATATAAAGAGTGATCGTTTTACTCTTTGTTTTCGGTTTCGTACTTCTTTTGATCCTTGCGCAGCTTGGAGAACGCGATTTCGCGCACAAACACGGGGATTCGGTCTGGTTTTTTTCCCGTGCATAGTGCCAGCAAATAAGCCAGGGCGCATTTTTCGAGGACTGATACGTTGTGAACCGCACGTTCCATGTCTCCGGCAAACAGCAGCGCGCCGTGGTTGGCCATGATGTAGGCGTTGTTGTGATCACTCACGTGTTTCGCCACAGTTTTCACCAGTGATCCTGTTCCCGAGGGGGCATACGGGATGATATTGACCGACCGGCCGAGGAAACGCACCTGCTCATCGAACAGGGCGGGGATCGGTTCGCCGATCAGCGCCAGCGTGCTCGGATAAACCTGGTGTGTGTGGATGATGGCGTTCACGTCCGGCCGGACTTTGTAAATCGCTGCATGCATGGCGCTTTCGACCGAAGGTTTGCGCTCACCTGCAAGCGGGGTCAGGTCGTACCCCAGGACGCAGATATCCTCCGGGATCATCTTCAGATAATCGTAATTGGAGGGGGTTATGGCAAAGGCATTTTCACCGGGTATACGAACAGACAGGTTCCCGCCCGTAGCACTTAGAAAACCCTTATGGGTCAAATCCTTAGACGTATCCACAATCAATTGGCGGTAAGTTTCACGCTCGTCCATTTTTCCTCCTAAGACCGGAATCTTACACTAGTATAGAAAATAATCTTGACATTGTCAAGATTAATCTATATGATTATTCTATGACAAAGGAAAAATATCATCACGGTGATTTGAAACAGGCGCTGATCGAATCGGGATTGAAAATATTGCGTGAAGACGGAATCAATGCGCTCACCCTGCGCAGCACTGCGCGGGCAGCTGGTGTCAGTCATTCCGCACCTTACGCGCATTTCAGCGACAAACAAGCCCTGCTGGCGGCCATCTCCACCCAGGGATTTCTCGATCTGCAAAATCAGTTGTCACTCACAACCAAGAATTTCCAGGATACACCGCGCGATCTGCTGGTCGAAACTGGCTGGGCGTACATCCAATTCGCATTGACTGAACCCGCTGGTTTTAAACTGATGTTTTCAGGAATCCTGGAAGACGAGCATTCTCATCCCGAATTCATGGCGGCTGTGCGTCAAACTTACCAGATGCTGGTGGACGTGGTGGCGGATTGTCAAAGGAACCAGGTGCTGCCCCCGGGACCTTCTGATGAAATAGCTGTTGCGGTTTGGAGCCTGGTGCACGGATTCATCGCCTTGCACCTCGAACGCCAATTCCCCGGACAGGTCCTCGAAAAGCACAAACTAAAAGAGTTGTTTGCCAATTCCATTGAACTGCTGATGCTTAAATAACCAGTCTCATCGTGAACGGTGACCACTGCGGCAATAATCAGAGTACAACCGGCAACGCAGCAGGCAACAGCCGAACTCAGGAAACGATCATTCGAATATTTAAATAGAGCTGGTAACCCCCCACTGCTGAAACAAGCAGATAGGAAGACATCAATACAGCGGTTTTAAGGCCGCTGCTGATCGTGGTTCTTTTAATCCAGTCGGATATCGCTTCGGGAATGGAAAAGAGCCAGCAGTACAGCGGGATCATTGCCGGCATCAGGTACCAGAACGATTTCATCTTCACAAAGAACACCAGGAATGAAAGCAGGACAACCACCCATGCAAACAGGATGCGGTAGAAATGCCGATGCTTTCCTCCCAGCAGGCCTGCCAAAACTGAAACGCCCAGCAATCCCAGGGTGACACCACTGCCGTAATTCCTCTGCATGATTGGCAGCCAGGCATCGAGGCCTGTACGGTACACCCCCTCAGGATCTGGTTCATTCACACCCTCGGAAACCTGCACCTGCTGTCTCTGGTAAGTCTTGATCATTGCCCCGAATTCCCCGGGGTTGAACAGGAACGGATTCGCTACCAGGATCGTTCCTGCCATCAGCACGATAAAAATGACACCCTTCGCCACTGCCTGACGCAGTGTGAGGATCTTTTTAATCAACCCGGCGACCAACAACCCGGCAATGGCCAGGAAAAAGAACAGTCCGAACAGTCTTGTGGCCACAGACAACCCAATTGCCGCGGCGGCTGCAAAGAAATTTCCTCCGAAGCGCATTTGGTCGCGGTCAAGAAAATATAAGGCCAGGACGATGAAAAGGAAATTGATACCATCAGGGTGCCAGAACCCCGAGTTGTACCAGATCACACCGGGAATCGTGAGCATCAGCAGGAATAGCCCGATCGATTTCCACCACTTTTCAAAAGAAGTGGCAAGAAAAGTCAGTAAATAGATCGAGACAATCACCGGCAAGACGCTGACCAACTGGCGCAGGATGAGCATATTCACCTGGGTCTGTGCTTGAAAATCTGCCTGGCAGGCAAGTTTCACCGGGAGCAATAACAGCGCTGATAACCCATAAAAAGGAAACCCGTAAATATATTCCCCGTACGCAAAAAACTTATAAAGCGTCATGCGCACGGATTCCTGCGGCGTCAGCATCTTCATCACCACGGGATACTGCACCATCTCGTCCAGGCTGAAATCATTAAGGTTCGCTGAATGACGCAGGTTTTCAGGGATAAAGAGGAGAAAATAAGCCAGGCCGATAACCAGCAGCACCAGCGCCACCCTCTTTTGCTTTTGGTTCAGATTTCTCACCGATGGTAAAAAAGAGACCTTTTCGGAATCAGTTACCCCTGCTGAAGGATAATAGAAACGAACATAGAGGGAATACGCAATCCAGGCAATACAGGTGAACCACCCCATGATGGGAGATAAAACCTGCGGTACAAAAATCGAAACACATAGAAACGCAAAACTAAGAAACACAGCAAGGCCAAGCAGCAAATTGCGTATGGTCGATGCGTTTTGTGGATTTTGAATAACCTTTAATAACCCGGCAATCAACTTCGACGATGTGCCCTGCCTGTTGAGAAAAGTGATCAACAGCGCCATACCCGCGAGGAGGATCATCTGTGCACTGATCAGGATCAGCCGCTCTTTTGAGTAACCCAAAAAGACTGCCGATTCTGATTCTGAGGGTTTGACCAGCGCCAGAATCACCGACATCACGCCGGCGAGAAGAATCACGATTGATGCAAGACGTTCAGTTTTCTGCTTATTCAACGCACATCCTTACCAGACAATGTTTCGCATTCGTTCGTCTGCCCTGCAGGGATGATTATAGTATCAATCAACCTGATTCCGCTGCACCCATTACCTGTAGGTAGAATTGAGGGCTTCGTCATACCGTGTGAGATCATTCGTTGATTGAATCAGGATGAACCGGCGCCACAAGACCACTGAAAATCCGGATCAATATACTGGCTGCCTTCATGATCCAGTTGAAGGATGATATAGGTCTTCATGAGGATCCTGTCCGCGGCCCACATGTGATCTTTACCAGTCTGGCATCCGATCAAAATGACGCTGCTTCCATCTCCAAATGTATCCGTGGGAATGATATTCTGCGAATGACTGACAAACAGATGATCTTTGCCAAACACAAGCAGTTCAAAAGAGAGGTTCCCCTGGTCGTATTTAGCGCTGCGGAAGTAATTCGGATGATACGCCGTCCCCTGGACGACCAATTTTTGCGGATCGTCAAGGAATTTTTGCCATTGTTCGGATGAAACCTGTTCTTCCAAAATACTGCTCGCCAGCGTTTGAACACTCAAACCGCTTTCTTCGGGCATGCGGCTCTTGATACTGTTTGCCAGGGGCAGTGAAAGCCCGATGACCAGGAATGGAAGGACCAGAACAGCCGGGTACCATGCCAATTTCCTGCGTGAGACCGGTTTATCGGAAGTCACTGCAGTTACTTCCGCAGATTCCTGCCTCACCGTGTCGGGCCTGCCCCCGAGAAAGCGGTAGATCACCGCGGTTACGCCATAGATTCCCAGGCCGTAATAAACAAGGACGATGGGATGAACGGATTCAAGATATCTCCCGCCGGAGGTTAACGCCACCGCATTCCCCAGATAATAACCCAACTGGACGAGTAAACCTGAAAACGCTGCCGCTCCAAATCTCTTCCATGCCACTAGTAAACCCGTCAGCACAAGGATCAGATCAAGCAGCAACGCCAATCCGTTTTCGATGGAAAGCGAGACATTCCAAATTGGTTTCGGCTTGTCAAAACTCCAGAGTGGACTCTCCACCTGGTCTTCCAGGGATTCAAATGTAAAGGTGGTGGGTAATTTCGCCAGGCTGCTGTACACATTATTGAAGAAATGATAAACGATCAATGAAGCAGAATTCAGCTGCGGACTCTCGCTGTCAGGAACCTGGGCTTCCGATTGAATCAGCACTGAATCATCAGAAGCCGGAATCCCGTTAACAGGGACATCTGTCACATCAGTTAAAGAATCGTTTTGCGAAGCGTCTGGCTGCTGCTCAAAACGCTGCTGGATCACCTGCTGGATTTTTTGATAATAGAAATTATTCCCGTTAACATCGTTGGCACTGATGATCCAGGGGGTTATTACCAGGCCAGCTGCAATCACAAAATATACCAGTGCCGGTATGACTGACCTTAAAGACCGCCGTGCCATCCAAAGGACAGCCAGTACCAATAGCGGGGCAATCATGATTGGCGTAAATCTCACCAGTACGGACAGCCCCAGTACACCACCGCTGATCAATCCCCATTTCTTATCGATCGGGTTCCGCAGCCAACGAAATACCGCGAGGGCAAGCAGAACCATCAGAAAACTAACAAAAACCTCTGAATTTTCGTAGCGGACGTTCACGCTGCCGATCTGGCGGTACAACAAGATGGAATAAACTCCTCCGATGGAAGAGAGGAACGAGGTAAACAACCCAAACGAGGTGCCTGCGAGTTTTCTTCCGAAAAGAAAGAGCCCGGCCGGAATGAGTGCCAAAACCGCCACCTGAATTGAGAGGTACCGATCGATGGCCGGTCCCGCAATCCACTGCGCGACGGCCAGAAACACCATGTACAAAGGTTTATCCGTCATCCAATGGTTGTTGATCCCCTCACCAAGGGTGATGTAATGCGAACCAATACTGAAAACTGCATCATCGATATCAGGATAACAGACATTGTTCGGCGGAAAAGGTCCAAGCCGGTCGTCTGTGCAGGGGAATTGTACGGAATTCCAGGCAAAGAAAGTCGCTGCCCAGATGACGATAAAGATCAACAGGGGAATCCATTTTCTTTCTTTTCCTTGATCGCGTTTCAGCCGGCCCCAGACAAACAGGATCAGGAACACGATCCAGGCTAGGAACACCTGCAAGCTGGATAAGGGTGCTCCTTGGGGGAAGAAAAGCTGGCTGCCGTATTCATCCGGACTCACAACCTTCAATATGAAAAAAAACAATATTGCTAAAATCAATCCGCCGCACAAATAGAGGACACTGCGCTTGTTCTGATGAAGCAGCGATTGTACAGCAGCAAACTGAATCCTGTCCCGGGCAGTCAGTACGCCGATAAATAATTGGACCATGATCAATTCGATCCAAATCAGAAGAGGCCGCAGGCGCCGGTAAGTTTCACCCCATTCACCCAAACGTGCGGCAGGCAGCCAGATCGTCACCCAAAGCAGCGCAGTGAAAAATCCGCCAACGATGAACACCCATTTTAATGAAAGCCGCGGAGAAACAAACCACCTCTCCAGGCGTACCCGCAGGTGTTTGATCACGAACAGCAGCAGGCTGCCCAGCAGCATCAAGAACGAAATACCCAAAACAAGCAGCCGTGACTTGGAATAGCCGAACAAAAAGGCGTTTTTGGGATCCGCCGGGATGGACAGCAGGGAATAACAGGTGATCAACCCTTCGAGGAGAATCAGCAGCAGGAAGAGAAGTGTAATTGTTTTTGTTTTCTGATTTGTGTGCATGGTGTCCGGGTGTTGAGTCGCTGTAGACATGAAAATCTCTCAATTGAAACGTTCAAGGTGAAATCATCCCAGCTTGAGGATGATTACTTTCCCTTTCCGCTAAACACGATCCACGTCGTCTTGATCAGGATGTAATCATCCAGCCACAGCGACCAATTCGAAATATAGTACAGGTCAAGCTGCCGCCGTTCATCGAACGTCGCCTCGTTGCGCCCCATCACCTGCCACCATCCGGTGACCCCCGGCTTGACGCGCAGGATCGTCTTGGTCGTTTCATCGTTGACATCCAGTTCGTGCAGCATGTATGCCCTGGGGCCAATCATGTTCATTTCCCCGCGCAGCACGTTCAGTAATTGAGGAAGTTCATCGAGGCTGAATTTTCGCAAAAAAGAACCGATATGGGTAATGCGCGGGTCCTTTTCTAGTTTTCGATACTGCTGATACTCTTGTTTTGCTTTCGGATTCTCAGACAGGTATTGCTCAAGTTTTGCCTCTGCTCCCTGAACCATCGTACGGAATTTAATCAATTGAAAGGGCTTCCCGTTCAATCCGAGCCGGTTCTGGTAGAAAAACACCGGTCCTTTGTCTTCCAACTTGATGAGCAGTGCTGCCAGAAGGGTGAACGGCAGGGTGATCAGCAGCATGAAGAACGCCATCAGCTTTTCCAAGAGACTCTTGATCAGGTTGGGCCATTTGGTCAGTAGATGATAGCTCATTTTCAACGCAGGGCGGCCCAAGATATCGGATGTTTCAAGCCACAACGAGCCCAGGTTGGATTCAGGCAGAACGTAATACACATTCGGAAATATTCGGCTAATTTCCATCAAAACCGGATCACTCTTGGATAGATTCTGTGAGGTGTAAAAAGCAAAGTCGATCCCGTCCGCGCGGATTTTTTGACAGATTTCAGCTGAATACTTCTCCACCTGGATTTTCTTGAAATGGTGTTTCTCTCCAGTCTCGTATTCGGTGCAGAGGACGATCTCTGGATTGAATCCCAGGCGGCGAATGTTATGCAAACGGTTGGTGATATCAGTAAACTGCTCGCGCGACCCGATCACCGCCACGCGGACACCCCAATTTCGAAATCGGCTGAAGCGATTGTAAATCACGAACCTCAGCAGCGGAACCAGGATCAAACAAAAAACCAGCGAAAGCCCAAAAACCACACGCGAAAGCCGTCCGCCTTCACCCACAAGATAAGCTGAAAAGGCCAGGATAATATAGGAGATCAGGATCGATTGGGTAATGTTGCGCAGCTCAACCACCGCCACGGTGCCGTACCCCCGATAGAGCCCCATCAGTAAAAAGATGAGGATCATGATCAGGATGTTGAAGGCCACAAGGAGCCAATAATTCTCTATGGGATCGAGCGGCTTCGCCAACCATGGATCGATCAATTTTCGAACCAGGATGGCCAACACATAAGAAATGGTAAAGCTGAACAGGTCAATCAGGATCAGGGAAAGGGTTGCACGGCTTTTTTTCTTCGCTGGAGAAGTTACCAGGGGCATGATCATTTCCTATTTTGTCAATTTGGTCTTTCAAGTATAACTTATTCTCTTTTCGAATTGACACTGCCAGTTATCATCTGAAAGCGCTGCTCAATTTCATTCAGAATACGATCAGCGCTGAAATCGGATTCCACACGAATGCGTCCCCACTCGCCCATTTCGTCACGCAGGTTTTTGCCGGATGCCAGGCGGGAAATCGCGGCTGCGAACGCTGCCGGATCCTCCGGTGGTACGACCAAACCGGTCTGGCTGACGATCCGGTAAAGCTCACTGCCTTCCGGGCAGGCTGCAACGACAGCCCTGCCGCTGGCCAGCATCCCCAGCAGCTTGGAGGGCATCACCAGGTCAGCCGCTCCCGCTTTTTGCGGCAAAACATGAATATTGGCCATATTCAGCAATTCGTTCAACTGTTCGGCTGGCTGCACGGGTAAGAAGTGAATGTTCTCCAAGCCTCGCGCGGACTCCACCAGCGCGGCTTTGCCAGGCCCCTCGCCGCAAATCACCAGGTGAATTTGCTTTTCCTGTTCAAGCAGCCGCATCGTTTCAATCATGGTCTCGATTCCCTGTTTCTGTCCAATGCTGCCGGAGTAAAGCAGGACCACGTCATTTGCAGAAAATCCAAGACTTTTGCGGTAAGGATTTTCCCCAGTCAGTGGAAATATCCGGGAAGGATCGATCCAGTTGGGAAAATAGGCGGTTTTTTCTGCATCCACGCCTTTGGTCTTCAGCTTTTCCAGCATGGCATAGGAGATGGTAGATACAGTACCAAATCGCCTGTACACCGATTTCTCCCAGAACCTGGCCATCTTTTCAATGAACGGTAGACGCCGAAGCAGCCCCAGGCTTAGCGCCGCATCCAGTTCAAAATCCTGGATGTGCAGCCAGTTGCGGTTGCGGTTCTTTTTTAAGGCATACGAGGCCACGTTTGCCGAAAACAGGGTTGGAGCCACGTTGAAGATGATCTCGGGACGTTTGAACATTTCCGCAAGGATCACCGGCATGGCCAAAAATGTAAAGGAAAGCAGGTGAATCAGGCGCGTCGCGCCGGTCACCCTGCGGGGAACGTACAAGGGGCAGCGAATGATGGTGACCCCGTTCCAAACCTCTTTTTGATATTTCCACGACCGGTACGGCGGCTGAACGTTCCAGTGAGGGTAATAGGGGGGAGCAGTGATCACAGTCACCTGGTGCCCCGCCCGCTGCAGGAATTCAGCCATTTCACCGCTGTATTTGCCAATACCGGTGGGTTCCGGCCAGAAGTTGATGCCAACGAAGAGGATGCGCACGGTCAGCCTGTGATCTCACGCTTCTTTACGGGTTTCGCGGGGCTGCCGTAGCAGATCATGCCCCCCGGCAGGTCCTCGAGAACCGTGCTGCGCGCGCCCACCACGCTTCCGGCGCCGATTGTCACACCAGGGGCAACGAAGACGTCATTTGTTAACCAAACTTCATCTTGAATACATATATCTTTAGCATAAATAGGAAAATCTTTTTTCGAGTAATCATGCATCCCGGTACAGAGGTAGACACCGTGTGCAATGGCTACATGATTTCCGATAATGATTTTTCCGAGATTATACAGCGTGGATTTTTCGCCAACCCACACATAATTGCCGATTTCAAGATTCCAGGGATAAGTAACTGTAACATTTGGTCTTATTTTAACTCCCCGGCCAATTTTTGCACCGAAGAGTCGATAAATGAAGTTTCTCCATTCATACATAAATTGAGGGCTGAGGTGAACGAATACTCCTTCAACAATCCACCATAACTGGACGATGAAAACCGACTTTCCACGAAATCCTTCGGGAACTACAAACTTTGATAAATCTTGATAACTAGGAGATTTCATCGGGTACACTCCCTGAACGAATCCAATCCAGTGTCAACTTGATTCCCTCCGAAGCTGTGTACGGAAGAACAGGAAAATGCTGCTGTAGAGGAGTTGTATCATAAACCATGTTCGTCAGGATGTTATTCAATCGGAAAGAGGTAATGGGTGGTTCCTTCATTCCCAAGAATCTCAAAAGATCGCCGCTTTTAGCCATTGCCTTCATAACGAATTCTGGAACCTCATAAGGCGACCTAACATTTGCCAGTGATGCAATTTCCTTTGCCCATGGAAGAACACTAATTGGTTCGTAATCACAAAGATATAATGTTCTTTTCTTCAAGGCATCAGGAATGTCCTTAATCAATTCATTGATCAGGTAAACTGAATTTCCAACATATCCAAATGATTTTTGAATCGAGTGATTTCTTGGATGCACATAATGGGAATGAAGTATCGATAAAAAGAATTCCTTGTAAGGAGTACCAAACCAGGGTCCCCAGATGGATGTGGGCCGAAGGATAATCCAATCAACATCTGAACAATTCATTTCTCCCCGGACAATCTTTTCGCCCAGGACTTTACTCTCTCCGTACAGAGTTGTCGGAAAATAATCATCCTCAGTTTTAGGTTGATAATCAATCTTACACACCAATCTGCTAGAAATAAAGATGATTCTCTTTACAGAGGTAATATTCTTCACCGCATCACATAAATTTTGAACACCTTCAACATTTGCAGAATAATCAGCCAGTGATTTTCCATGAAGATCGGTCCTTGCAGCCAGATGAAGGACAACCTCTGGTTGGAATTGCTCAAGTGCATTCGTAAATGATTCACGGTTACGGATATCGATGTTCTGCCAGTATTTTTCTTGCGTTCGATTGCGAGGAGACTTGAAATCCAAATTTAATAAAGTTTGGCCAGAAGTTATCAGAGCATCCATCACATTCGTTCCAATAAACCCTGACCCACCAGTGCATACGATTCTCATGATACGAACTCTTCCTTGTTGCCCGTGTTAGGGTTGTGGTCCTCAAGCATATCGATTAACTTACTGACCGTAATAGATATTTCATACCGGTTTGAAAAACTTGCCAGTGCGTTGGTTTTCATTTGCTGTCGGTCGGACTCACTTAATCCCAACCAGGTTCGAAGCAAGGAAGTAATCCCTACAAGATCATCGTTTGCAACAAACCCGACTGAGTCCTGTTCCACCTCGCGCCAGATATTCACCTTGTTGGTGGTCAACACCGGCACACTGCAAGCCAGCGCTTCAGCGATGACCACACCAAAGTTTTCGGTGTGGGAGGGCAGTACAAAGACTTCCGCTGCACGAATTGCACCCCATTTTAAATCATCTTTCAGCATGCCGGTCCAGGTGATGCGGTCTTCGATGCCAAGCGCCCTGGATAATTCCTGCAATTCCGCCATCCAGCCCACCTGGTCGGGGCCGGCCATTACCAGGTGCAATAGCGGGTCGTGGTCTTTCACCTGGGCAAATGCCTTGATTAAGCTGTCGCAATTCTTGACCGGGTGGATCCTCCCCAGAAACAGGATCCGGCGCTTGTCTTTTAGATTCGGGAATCGATCCAGGAATGATTTCTTTGACTTTTGAGGGTCATCCGCTGGAGATTGTACGCCGTAATCAGCCACAATTTCCCGCGCCTTGTATTGCGAGAAAGATTCCCGTGCCAACCGTCTTTCTTCCTCGCAGGTGAACAAAACACCCTGCGCGTCCCGCAGCACGCGGTATTCAGCAGGCCAGTACATGAGTTTTTTAAGATGCTTGAGCGGATATGTGCGCTTGAACCACGGATTTAACATGCCGTGAGTGAAGATGAAATAACTGAATTTTACCTGCCGTGAAGCGAGCCAGGTACCGAAACTCTGGAATTGCCATAAGCCGTGCACCAGGATCAGGTCGTATTCGCAGGCATGCTGCTTCAGCCAGTTGATCATGCGGAAGTTCAGGCAATATTTCCCGATGCTTGGCCCCAGGGCGTGCACCTTGCCTGGGATATCAGCCAGAAAGGGAGCGGTTGGAGCGTCTAGGGTGAGAAGATCCACCGTATGCCCCTGCCGCAGCATTTCACGGGTTTGAGAGACAGCAGCCGCTACAGGTCCGCCGTACTCAGGTGCAAGCGAATTAATGATCCGTAATATTTTTATCAAAAGCAACTCTTGTCTTGACTTCTATTTATGGGCTTTGATAATTACTCTTCCCTAAAATTGAGGCCGAACAATACAATTATGCCATTAATTCATTTATTGTTTTTTTTGCATTCATTCTTTAATATTTTATTAGATTTTTATGATCAACAATTCATAATCATGTTTTGATTGCCAGATATTGGATTATAATCTTGTAGGTATATTTTACATACTTCACCGCTCTTTCGAGGGGAAAAATCGAAAGAAAAGAAAACGAACAAATATTATTGTTAATTAAATAACGGTTCTATTCCAAATTATTCATTTACTGCGAAGTCATAGGGGTTTCATTATGCGCATTAATGTGCTTGATTACCTGGAACATTCTGCAAAAGTATTTCCCGAAAAAACCGCCTTTAGTGACCCAAACCATGGCATATCCTACAGCGATCTGGTTAATCAAGCAAAATCCCTGGGATCCAAATTATCAAATGATTTGAGCGGCAGGATGAGACAACCTGTCGCAGTATTCATTGACCGCAACATTGAGAGTTTGATTTCATTTATGGGAATCATCTACAGCGGCAATTTTTACGTGCCCATTGACAACCAGCTTCCATCCAGGCGCATCGAGCATATTCTAAAGACTCTTCACCCCTCAGCAGTCATTTATCTAAAAAATCAGCAGCAGACAGTAGACTCGCTTGGTTTTTCCGGTTTGCGAATCCCCCTGGAAGATGCACTTGCATTACCCATCGACGAGTCGAAACTGCGCGAGATCAGAACAAGAAGTATCGACACCGATCCTTTGTATGCGATCTTTACTTCAGGGTCCACCGGAACGCCCAAGGGAGCCCTGATCAGCCATCGTTCAGTCATCGATTTGATCGAGGGTTTTACAGATATTTTTGGTTTTTCAGAAAAGAGCATATTCGGCAACCAGGCACCCTTTGACTTTGATGTGTCGGTAAAGGACATTTATTCAACCTTGAAGAATGGCGCCACGATGCACATCATTCCCAGGGTGAAGTTCTCTTTTCCGATCCAGTTGATCGATTACCTGAACCAATTCCAGATCAATACCGTGATATGGGCAACCTCGGCATTAAGAATCGTTGCCAATCTCAAGGCACTCGAAAAAACAAAACCGTTGTACCTGCAAAATATCATGTTTTCAGGCGAGGTCATGCCAAACAAGGTTTTGAATTATTGGCGGACTCATATTCCAGAAGCCACGTATGTCAATTTATACGGCCCGACCGAAATCACCTGCAATTGTTCGTATTTTGTCGTCAATCGATCTTTTGCAGACACCGATACCCTGCCAATCGGTATTCCCTTCCCAAACACCGATATTCTGGTGCTTAATCATGAGGATCGGTTGGTCGAGCCTGGTGAAGTTGGCGAGATTTGTGTTCGGGGAACTTCATTAGCGTTGGGTTATTACAACAACCCGACAGAAACAGCTAAAGCATTTTGCCAGAATCCGCTCAATTCAGCCTACCCCGAATTGATCTACCGGACGGGTGATCTTGGGAAATATAACGAGTTCGGCGAATTGATTTTTGTGTCGCGTAAGGATTTCCAGATCAAGCATATGGGGCACCGCATCGAATTGGGTGAAATCGAAGTTGCCGCCAACGCTCTGGATTTCTTAGATGTAACATGCTGCCTGTACGATGAAAGGAATGAAAAGATTGTGCTTTTCTATCAGGCTGCAGCAAAACAGGATCAGGAAATCATACTTGGGCTTCAACAAACATTGCCGAAGTATATGGTTCCTAATCAACTGATTCATTTGGAAAAAATCCCCATGAATAAGAACTCGAAGATCGACAGGGTCTTTCTAAAAGAAAGGTTTCTGGCCAACTAGAATGAATTATCAAAGAGCTGCGATTCTGGGAATCGGACAACTTGCCTTTGAATGTGCAAAAATTACATATGAAATGGGGATCGATACTGAAATTTTTGACACAAATGTTCAGAGCTCCAGCGTATTGGATAGAATTGCGCAGGGCGAAGGCATCCCTTACCATCATTTGGACAAGGCTGCCCTTTTTAACCATTTCGAACATACCAGCGAAAGGACATTAATAGTCAGCGCTCACAACCCACTTCTGATCCCTGCAAGAGTGCTTGGAAATCCAAATATCAAAGCGATTAATTGCCATCATGCGCTTTTGCCCAAGCACCCGGGGAGGAATGCAGAAGCCTGGGCAATATTTGAACAGGATCCTGAAGCTGGAATCACCTGGCATCAGATTACTCCAGAGGTTGACGCGGGACGGATCATTGATCAAAAGAGGGTCTGTCTGGATGAGACCATGACATCGTTCCAATTATTGAAAATTCAACATCAACTGGCAAGTCAATCCTTTCAAGAAATCATCAGCGGGGTCTTGAATAACAAAATTACCGGTGTGCTGCAGGATTCTTCCCAACGAGGCAAGCTGCATTATTCATGGGAAGTACCCAATAATGGATTCCTAGATACCAGCTGGAGCGGGGAGAAAATGTCCGCCTTTCTACGGGCAATGGATTATGGGATCTTAAATACGCTGGGAAAACCAAGATTACTATGGGGTGGTAAAAGGTATTTTTGGAAGAAATATTTAATCGAAAAGAATGCTCAAAATTCATATGATACCGTTTCGCTCTTTTCTGAAGCCAACATCCAAATTCAAAAAGATGGTTACCAAATAACACTATTGAATTACAAATTAGATGAAAAAGAAAACTAACCGGAGGGGCTATGGAGTTTCTTCTGCAATTGCTAAGCGATTTACATCCCGATGTTGATTTTGTCATCAATCACAAATTGATTGATGACGGACTCCTTGATTCTTTTGATATTGTTTCTCTCGTCGGCGAAATAAACGATCATTTTAAAATTGAAATCACAGCTGATGATCTGCTGCCGGATAATTTTAACTCGGTAGAAGCCATGTTGACTCTCATAAAACGGCTCCAAACCGAAGGGGATTAGTCGATTCTCCTCAGGGGATACACAAATAACAATCTCATGGCGTTTACTTCACTGAACTTTCTCCTCTTTGTCGTTGCGGTATTACTCGTCTATTTTTTGGTTCCCAAGAAATACCAATGGGTCGTCCTTCTATTGGCGAGTTATGCCTACTATTGGATTTCTGCCAACAAACTGGTGGTCTTTCTTTTGTTTACCACCGTTACCACCTTTTACACCGGTCACTTCCTGGGCAAGTCAAACGAAAAGTACAACCATCTTATCGAAATCAATAATGACACACTGACAAAGGACCAAAAGAAGATCCTGAGGGCAGAGAACAAGAACAGGAAGAAGCGGATACTATTGACTGCCGTAATTCTTAACTTTGGAGTCCTGGCAGTGATCAAGTATTTCAATTTTTTTGTCGGAAATTTTAACGCCCTTTTTTCCGCTCTTTCAATCGACACCATCATACCCACCTTTGAATTTCTTTTACCTCTGGGAATTTCCTTCTATACCTTTCAATCTATTGGATACGTCATCGATGTTTACCGCGGCAAAATCGAACCTGACAGGAACATCGCCAAATTTGCCCTTTTTGTTTCCTTTTTTCCGCAGATAGTACAAGGCCCCATCAGCAGGTACAGTCAGCTTGCCAGCCAGTTATATGAGTCCCATTCTTTTGATTACACCCGCGTAAAATTCGGCGCTCAATTGATCCTATGGGGGCTATTCAAGAAAATGGTCATTGCCGATCGCCTGGCAGCAACGGTTAGCTCGGTATTCGACGGCTACCAGAATTATGCCGGAATCCAGATCTTTATCGGCGCGGTGATGTATTCTCTACAGGTGTATTGTGATTTTTCAGGCGGCATCGACATCGCACGGGGAATCGCCCAAATCATGGGCATCGACCTCGCTGAAAACTTCAAGCGCCCGTTTTTTGCCGAATCAATCTCCGATTTTTGGCGGCGTTGGCACATCAGCCTCAGTTCATGGATGAGGGATTATATCTTTTATCCATTGTCATTATCCGCGGGCGCAGTAAAGCTCGGCAGAACCTCGAGAAAAATCATGGGAGCCCACCTGGGTAAATTGTTCCCGACTTTTCTGGCAATGTTGATCACATTCTTGGTGGTAGGTATCTGGCACGGAGCCAGTTGGAAGTACGTTGCATACGGTCTTTACAACGGTGTTTTCATCTTTGCTGAAGTCTTGTTCGAACCCCTGGTCGAGAAAATCAATCGGAAATTTCAGATCAATCCTAAGGTCTTTAGCTGGAGGTTGCTGAACATCATCATCACAATTGTGTTGGTGAGTATCGGACGATATTTCTCACATGCCGCCAGTTTGAAGGTTGCCGTAAGAATGCTTTATAGAACGGTTGCCGCTTTTGATTTTTATGATCTGCTTAATATAAAAATACTGCAAATGGGGATGGATCCAAAGGATATTTACGTCCTGGTTGGGGCTGTCTTGATCTTATTCATTGTGGGATTGCTGCAAGAAATAGGAATTTCTCTGCGAGAGAAACTGGCCCAACAAAATTTGGTCTTTCGCTGGTCGATTTACATTGCAGCGATCTTTTCCATCCTCATTTTTGGGGTATATGGAATCGGATTTGATCCGGTGAGCTTCATTTACATGGGTTTCTAAGAGTCATTATGAAGATAAAATTTCAGGAAATCATCAGGATCGTATGCTTTGGCGCTGTGTTTCTCCTGCTGCTCACATGGCTATCGAATGTGTTCATTCCTAAATGGGAGGGGAAAAGGAACGCTGCCGTAAAAGTGGCCTCTTTTTACCGCCAGCCAACAGACTCCATTGACGTACTTTTTATTGGCGCAAGTTCATTCCGCTCGGGGCTTTCACCTTTGTTAATGTGGGAACAAAATGGAATCACGAGTTATCTACGGGTTTCCAGCCGCCAGTCTCCAGTGGTTTCCTACTATTACCTGACGGAAGCGCTGAAAACACAAAGCCCGAAACTTGTCGTTCTGGATGCCATCTCCTTATTCCAGGAAAATGACGTGGATGAATTGGAGCCGTATTATCGCAATTCGATCGACCCCATGAAGCTTTCGGTTGAAAAAACGATGATCGCCTCGTATATCGCGTCTCACAGTGAGACCCAGAACGTGATCAGTTATTGGTTCCCGTTGCTGCGCTACCATTCCCGGTGGAAAGAAATCACCGCGGATGAGTTCCGATATTCCTTCATCAAAGACTACGATTACCTGAGAGGGGCTTTTCCGGATTTCACCAACACACCGCTTGAATTTCCGGCTGATTACATGGCACAGGTCGGCGAAACAGCCCAAGCGGAAGATGACGCTCTCCTGTATTTCCAAAAAACGATCGAATTATGCCAGAAGAATCATATACAGGTGATGCTCTTAACCATTCCCAGGCTCACGTGGACCTATGCAAAACATGCCGCCGTACAGCAGCTGGCGGACCAGTACGGATTGATCTACCTGGATTACAGTTTTCCTGAATTCATAAGCGAAATCGGCCTCAATGCGGCAACGGACTTTTATGATCAGAATCACTTGAACGTGCTTGGATCCAGCAAGATTTCTATCAATCTAGGCACTTTCCTGCAGGAGACCTACGGCCTCCCGGATAGAAGGAACGATGACGGGTATGAGTCGTGGAATGTTGATCTGCAAAGATACGCGGAATTTTTATCTGAAAACGGATTGAGCCATCTCTCGATAACACAATCAGGAAAATACTGATCGCTTCCCTCGTTCGACTGGCTAAAGTCTATTAAATAAAGAAAGGGAGGTTCATGAACCTCCCCTACTTTACATATAAAAACTAACCTTTATATAGATGCCCTTCGCGCTGGTACTGCCTGAAGAGCTGCCCCCAGGTCGTAGTCTCGCACCAGTGCTCGTAGATCATTTTCTCTTTCATCGGCCAATGCACTTTATCATGGTACGTCTCGGAAAATGCGATGGGGATGGCTACCAGCGCGGTGCGCGTGATCAGCTTCTGCAGGAACTTCGTCGGTCCAAACCAGGTTAGCCAACCCATGAACTGGTGCAGGCTGTGTCCGACTTCGAAGTGCCAGTTTTCATTCGCAACATCGTCACCCACCAGTTCGATCTCGCGCGGATCGCCGCATCCCAGCCCCTGGTTGTGCGCCATGTTGATGTACTTGATGCTCATTGGATCGAAGCCCATCAATTTTGCAGCCACGGCGTCGATTGCCACCTGGTCTTCTGAAGCCAGGATGATGTTTTTCACTTCGGGCTTCATCACCCGCGGGCCGGGACCGTTGCCTGCAGTTGTCCCGTCCATCATGGCGAACAGCCCGGAATGGATTTCCTTCTGGATAGCCAGCAGATCCACCAGGGTTTCGTGGATAAAGGAATGGGTATAGTGACGGTGCTTGGTCAGCAGTCCGCCGAAGGCATTTTTCATCGCGCCGGTGGTGGTGGTGTAAATATGGCACTTGGTCGTGGGCAGATGGACAATGTTCTTTCCCATGAAATAATCCGGAATATAGATGCCTTCCGGATAAATATGGTCAAGTGCGTTCATCTTTGCCTTGGGTTTGTATTCGACCCACGCCATGTCTTTGGGTTCGAAATTGTATTTCACTGCAATTTCGTAGTGCTTGAAAATGGGCACGTATCCGTTTTCATCTTCACCCTTGTAGGCATTGGTGACTACGGTCTGGTTTTGTACGCAGGAAACATCCTCGAAGCCGTTCTTTTTCAATGCCAGGATGGTGCCTTCGAGCTGCCAGGGAGTCGTGTTCGCACTGGGCATGGGGAAATGCCAGGAAATGTTGTCCTTCAGGATCGTGGTTGCGTTAGGATCAAGCGCTTTTGGACCGTCTGCCAGTTCAAATAAACGCTGGTAATCAGTTAATACCGTTTCTGGTGTAGTTCTTAATACTGCAACTTTGGATTTCATAAAAAACCTCAATTCCGGTTTGAAAATTCCGGTTCATTTTCTCCGAATTATACCAATCAAAACAAAACTTTTACACATTGTCATCCATCATTGACCAATCTTCTGAACCATGATGATTCCTCTATAATAAATGTAAATCTTGCTCTGGATAGAGAGCACAGTTCTGTGTATGAAACACTCAAGAACTAAACTTTTGTCTTTTCTGATTGTGATGCTGATCCTGGTCTCAGCATGTAATTTTCCACTTAAACCCGGCTCCTTCCGCATCAGGCCGTATGCCACACTTGACCCGGCCATCTTTGAATTGCACAAGACCCACACGGCTGCCGGTACCCTGGAACCTAAGCCCGATATCGCAGGACCAATGGAATCGACACCTGTCATTCATGAATCCTCGATCTATTACTCCGCTCAATCTGGAGACACGTTGAATACCGTGGCGAAGCATTTTAATGTTGAACCTGGTCAGATTACATCTCAAGAAGCCCTCCCCGCCATTGACCTGATAAATCCCGGCCAAACCCTGGTCATTCCGCTCACCAATGATAATTCCATGTTCATGACGCCCATCCTGCCAGACGGCGAAGTGATTGATTCGCCCTGTGCCAGTGATTTCGATTTGCGTGAATTCATTTCACAGCGTGGCGGTTATTTATCGTTCCTGGAACAGAAGGTTGGCGACGAAACCCTCAGTGGTATCGAGATTGTTCAGCGCGTGGCGGAGAATCATTCGATTAACCCTCGCCTGCTGCTGGCCTTTGTCGAATTCCGCTCTGGTTGGGTTTTTCGTTACGATACCAACCCCGATACCACTCATCCGCTTGGTCTGGATATCCCCAACTACGAAGGTTTTTACCTTGAATTATCGGTTGTAGCCCGGATGATCAACACTGGTTACTATGCCTGGCGTGAAGGCGGGATCTCGGAGATTACCTTTACCGATCTCAAATCTCAACGTATCCCCCCGAATTTGAACGCTGGTTCAGCAGGTATCCTTTACCTGTTCGCCCAACTTTATCCATCCTACGCTCTGAATGATGTGCTGAACGGTGAAGGCGGTTTCATTCCCCTGTATACCGATATGTTCGGGGATCCGTGGGAATGTACCAGAATGATGGGGCCGTTAATGCCAGGCGGACTTCAACCCCCAGTTCTTGAGTTTCCATTTGACGCAGGTGAAACCTGGGCACTGACTGGCGGTCTGCATCCCGATTGGAATAACGCGACACCCATCGGAGCGCTTGATTTCGCTCCGGTTACGGGAGAACCGGTGTGCACCGTATCCAAAGCCTGGGTCAGAGCATCCGCACCGGGCAAAGTCAGCCTCTCATCCAACGGCCTGGTAATCGTCGATTTGGTAGACCAAGGCGGAGAGCCAACCGGTTGGGAAATCGTTTACCTCCACGTTGCAGCACAGGATCGGGCCGCTGAAGGTACGCTGCTCAATATTGGAGACCCCATTGGACACCCTTCATGCGAGGGAGGAGCATCCACCGGAACGCACGTTCATATCACCCGGAAATACCTTGGTGAATGGATCGGTTCAAACGAGCCGTTCACATTTATACTGAGCGGTTACCAGGCTGTACCAGGCAACACGAGTTTTACAGGAGTGCTGGTCAACGGTATTCGCATCATTGTCCCCCGGCAAGACGCACGGCAGGATTCCATAATTATTCGATGATTTGATTTATTTCTGATTATTCATCTATAATGTTCTATTGGGGTTCGATGAATAGGGGATTATGAAGACATTGAATTTTTTGATCCTTGTTTTCCTTGCTGCAATCCTGCTAGACCTGTTCTACTGGGTTGTGATCCGCAAGCGCGGGCACCAAATCCGAAACGAGGTGCGAGGAATATTCAGGAAGGGTGTTCACGTAAAATTTCAGCATACATCTCCGCCTGCCCCAAGACTTCCTCTCAGAAAATTTAATTGGAAAAATCTGCTCACTGTGCTTGAAATCCTGCTAATCCTGGGATTCACATTGTGGGTCGGCAGGGCATATCTAAAATTCGATGAGAACACCTGGCCGTCAGGTTATGAATTCGGCACAGCCGTACGCACAAATTATTACTGGGTGAAGTTCAAGGAATGCGGATTGTGTTTTCTATGGGATGGTTCGATTAAAGGCGGAGCCCCCGCATTGGTAGACCTGCACGGCAGCTGGCTGCACCCGCTCGCAGCTATTCCCACCCTCGTTGCTGGTTTTGTTAACGGCACCAAATTGATGCTGCTGGGTGCGCTCTTCCTGGCCGGGTTGGCACAATGGTGGATGGCAAAACTGTTCGGCACAGGTCTGGTGCCGCGGTTGTTCACGGCCGCGATGGCTGTTGTAGCAGGAAACCTGGCTGCCACGATGGATATTGGAACCACAGGCATATTTCTATCGCACGCTTCTGCTTGTCTTGCCCTGGCCGGAGGGATCAGGTTTGCCCGGAACCCTGGCCGAAGAAACGCAGTGGTGTGGGGTATTTTACTTGCGCTGCTGGTCGTTTCCGGTCAGACATACCTCCAAGCCGGCTTCTTCCTCGCGCTTTTTCCGGCTTTATTGATTCTTTTTACACGGACACAGTGGAAATCGAAGCAAATTTACCTGAACTTGCTGCTTGCCTGCGGTTTAATGGTCTTATTATCGGGTATCTTCATCATCCCGTTGGCGCATTTTTTGCCTCAGATCGGAAAATGGGCTGCTCCAGACTTCGAATTTGCCCAGTCAATCCAGTACATCCCGCTGAATCTTGTAATCAATGATTATGAGTTTTATCAAAACGGCATGCTCGGTAAGTTGCCGTACATCGGGTTCTACTCAGTCTACATTGGTTGGCTGCCGGTTCTGCTTGCCTTCGCAGCGATAGGTTTCAGGCGCAAGGAAAATTCACGCCTAATTCTCTTTTTTGGGGTTGCCATCACCCTCGTCTTATTGGCGAGCAGCGGATTGACGTTCAAATTCCTGACGCTGTTTACCGACATGGCTTACTTCTTCCGCTTTCCATGTCTCATCAGCGGTTTCCTGGTTCCCTTAACACTGGGTCTGGCAGCAATTGGCCTGGACGGACTGCTTAAGCTCGGCATATTTCAACACAAAATTCCACTGCCATCTAAGTTGCGAAACAAGAGCTTTAACATAAATTTCTTTCTCCTGGTGATGTTGGTGCCCATGTTCTTCTCCATCCGCTCCGCTTATCTTTACGGGCAGCGCTGGTACACCACAGTCAAAATTCTTGATCAATCCCCCTCCATTTATGATCAATTGAAATTTGACCGCACAGAATGGGTGAGCATTTCACAGGCTTCGCATGGCTGGGTAATTCCCTTGCTGGAGAACGATATTAAACTAACCGAATCTTTCCGCACCTGGTGGTGGATCGACCGGGAAGATCCTCCCGCATATTTTATCGTCAATGAAGATCAATCGGTTACTGTCAACTCTGAGAATGAATATGCGATGCTCTTTTCACGGGGAGACAAGATCCCCTGTGCAGCACACGCCAATGGGGGTTACATACAGGTTCATTGTGAATCAAAATTCGGGGGAGTGCTACAAGTAACGGAGCACTATTGGCCGGGTTGGAAGGTGTGGATCGACGGCGAGCGCGTGCAGCTGATTGAAAATCAGAACTGGCTGGTGCTCGAGATCAAACCGGGTTCCCACAACCTTGTCTTTCGCTACCTGCCGCTGGACGTCCTGATCGGTTTCCTTCTCACCTGTACGGGGATAATCCTGGCGGTATGGATTTATTTCAAGAAATAATTAATTTTGTGAAAAATTGTGCGTAACCGAAAAACGGTTCCCGGATTGGGAACCGTTGTTGATTATTCGAAGATAAGAGTTAATCCCCTTTGCGTTTACCCAACTGATGATCGAGCTGGTACAACCCGCCAATGCTGGAACCTATCTTGGTCACTATATCCAGGATCGAAGATGAATTCTTTTCTTCCTCGATCTGCTCGGTAATAAACCACTGAAGGAAGATCTGGCTGGCAGCGTCTTTGGCTTCCAGTGCTGCGGTATAGATGTTGTTGATCAACGCGGTCACTTTCTGTTCGTGAGCATAGACCTGTTCGAAAACATCTTTTACAGATGCAAATTTGACCGGGGGCTGTTCGACGGCTTTCAAACTCACTTTCTGGCCGCGGTCCAGCAGGTGCTCATAGAACTTCAAGGCATGTTCCTGCTCCTCGGCTGCCTGCACTTTCAACCAGGCGGCGAAACCAGGCAGGTTTTCCGCCTCGCAATAAGCCGACATGGATAGGTACATATAAGCAGAATAAAACTCGTGTTTGATTTGCTCATTCATTAATTCATAAACTTTAGTGTCCATTGGAATTCTCCTTTATTCTTATATCATCGTTGAAGAACCATTATCGTCATGGTCTTTATCAATTTGCTAAACAAATTATAACATTGTAGATATAAATTATCATATTAGAGAATTGTTAGTATTTTGATCTCCCCAACAACCGGTTTTCAGTGATAATAAAGGTATGGATGCAGTTTCCGATAAACTAAGAGGAATAGCGGTTGGCGCGGCCATTGGCGACGCGCTGGGCATGCCGCTTGAGTTTCACCCCCCCCACCCCGTTTACGATCTCGTTACCGAAATGGTCAGAGGTCCCCTGCCAGCCGGCACGTTCACCGACGATACCGAAATGGCGCTTGCACTGGCTGAAAGTTTACTGCTGGTCAACCCCCTCGATACCCGCGACCTGGCCGCGCGCTTCACCGCCTGGTACCAGAGCGGACCGGATGACATCGGCATACACACCAAGCAGGTGCTGCACCTCATCGCCCGCGGAACATCCTGGGAAGAGGCTGCACGCACGGTACAGGACAGTGAACCGGATTCAGCCGCCAACGGCTCGGTCATGCGCTGCTGGCCGGTTGCCGTAGCGCGCTGGAATTCCCCAGCCCTGCTCGTGGCAGAATCCCGCCTTCAGTCTGAGATTACCCACCCCCACCCCGACTGCGTCAATGCCTGCGTTCTGATTAACCTTATATTGAGCAACCTGGTGCATCACTCTCCCGGTTCCCCTTCCGATGCCGCCCTGCGTCAGGCAATCGCCAGCGCCGTTGAGCAGGTCGATCTCGGCACTGACTTCCGGTTGGTAGTCGACCTTGCCCCGGTGCGTTCACGCGACGGCTTGCGCAACACCGGCTGGGTGCGGCACACGGTGGAAAGTGCCCTCTGGGCAGTGCTCACCACGCGTTCCTTCGAAGAGGCGCTGGTACAGGCTGTCAACCTCGGCTGGGACGCCGATACAACCGGCTGCGTCACCGGTGCCATTGCCGGTGCGCTCTACGGATTGGAGGGCATCCCGTCACGCTGGCGTGATGTGCTTCACGGCGAATATCCCGTCCGCAGCGGTAAGCTGTGGTTCCAGAAGGATTTCATAGAACTGGCAGATAAGCTTGCCCAGGTCGGACAAGCCTCAGAGTAACCTGCTACTTTGACTCCCGCTTTTTCCTGCGCTATACTTAACTCACCGCAAATTTAAGTGCGGCATGTTTCATACACTTTTCAGGAGGTTCCCTTCCCATGGCTTCAGATTCAACCTTCAAGCTGACCTACGCAACGATGTTCAATCCGCCGGAAGAGCTTCACACGAAGTATGAAGAAGCGCTTGCCAAGTTGAAAGCAGGTTTCGGAAAAGAGTACGGCATGATCATCAACGGCAAGGAAGTCTTTGCCGAAGAAAAAGTTGAGAACCGATCGCCCGCCGACACTGACGTCGTGCTGGGCGTTTTTCAAAAAGGTACCGCCGAACATGCCCATGCGGCTATGAAAGCTGCCCGCGCAGCTGCTCACGGTTGGGCCCATACCCCCTGGCAGGAAAGAATCGCCATCGTACGTAAAGCAGCCTCCATCATGGACCGGCGCATCTTCGAAATGGGCGCCGTGCTATCACTTGAGGTTGGCAAGAACCGCATGGAAGGCCTTGGAGATGTGGCAGAGACCGCAGACCTGATGCGTTATGCCTGCGACCGCATGGAAGCCAACAACGGTTTCGTCGCAGAAATGGGACGCGACCCCCTGACCGGCTATGTAAGCACCAACTATTCCGTACTCAAACCCTACGGTGTGTGGCTGGTGATCAGCCCCTTCAACTTCCCGGGCGCCCTCACCGGCGGACCGACTGGTTCTGCCCTGGTGGCGGGCAATACCGTAGTGATCAAGCCTGCAACCGATACCCCCTGGACCGCACGCCTGATCACCGAATGCCTGCTGGAAGCGGGAATTCCTGACGGAGTGGTCAACTACGTCACCGGACCCGGTTCCACACTCGGACAAGCACTCATTGAAAGCCCTGAAGTCGATGGCATCACCTTCACCGGCTCATTCGATGTTGGTATGAAGATCTTCCGTGATTTTGCCCAGGGTCCGTGGGTGCGCCCCACCATCCTTGAGCTCGGCGGTAAGAACCCCACCATCGTCTCTCGCAACGCGGATTTGGAAACGGCAGCCATCGGCATCCTGCGCTCCGCGTTTGGCCTGCAGGGTCAGAAATGCTCCGCCGGTTCTCGTGTTTTCATCGAAGAACCCGTCTACGACAAACTGGTCGCACGCCTTGTGGAACTGACCAATGCCCTCAAGATTGGCGATCCTACGGCGAGAGAAAACTTCCTGGGGCCTGTGGTCAATAAAAGCAGCTACAAGGATTACCAGGGCTTCATCCAGGAAATCAAAGAGGCGGGCAAGATTCTCACCGGCGGCAAAGTGCTCACCGACGGTACTTATGCACGCGGTTATTTCTGCGCGCCCACCCTGGCCGAGCTGCCCTTCACTCACCGCCTTTGGAAGCACGAAATGTTCGTTCCCATCACCACCGTTGGCAAGGTCAGCGATCTCGAAACCGCAATGAAGTATGCCAACGATGTTGATTACGGCCTCACTGCCGGGTTCTACGGCTCTGACGAGGAAGCACAATGGTTCTTCGATGGTATCGAAGCCGGCGTCACCTATGCCAACCGTCCCAACGGTGCCACGACCGGTGCCTGGCCTGGCTTCCAGCCCTTCGGTGGTTGGAAAGGTTCCGGCTCAAGTGGTAAAAACGGTGGCGGATTATATTACGTCCAACTGTATATGCACGAACAAATCCAGAATCTCGTACGAAAGGCATAAATGCTTTACAGGAATGGGTTATGAGTAAAATTTGCAACCTGACTGAAGCAATCCAGCAATATGTTCACGACGGCGATTCGGTGTTTTGTGCCGGGTTCACCCACCTGATACCCTTCGCCGCCGGTCACGAGATCATCCGCCAGGGCAGGAAAAATCTTACCCTGGCACGTGCCACCCCCGACCTGATCTACGACCAGATGGTGGCGGCAGGCTGCGCCAAAAAACTGATCTTTTCATATATCGGCAATCCCGGTGTCGGATCGCTGCGCATCGTACGCGAGGAAATGGAAGCCGGACGCCTGGAATGGGAAGAATACTCCCATTTTGGCATGATCTCCCGCCTGCAGGCAGGCGCCGCCGGTTTGCCGTTCATGCCCATGAACCAGAACGCCGCCCCCGACCTGGAGAAGAATAATCCCAATATCCGGCGGGTTAAAGATCCTTATTCGGGTAGAGACGTGCTCACGGTTCCGGCTTTACATCCCGATGTGGGTATCATCCACGTGCAGCGTGCAGACAAGAACGGCAACGCCCAGGTGTGGGGCATCCTCGGCGAACAAAAGGAAGCAGCATTCGCCTCGAAGGATGTGATCATTACCGCCGAAGAGATTGTCGACGAAGAAGTAATCCGTTCCGATCCAAACCGCACTCTCATCCCGGGATTAATCGTCAAAGCCGTCTGCCACGTTCCCCATTGCGCTCATCCCTCCTACACCCAGGGATATTACGATCGCGATAATGTGTTCTATCTCAACTGGGATAAAGTCAGTGAAGACCGTGCAACGGTAAAGTCCTGGCTGGATGAATGGGTCTTTGGTGTCAAAGACGCCGCGGAGTACTGGGAAAAACTCGGTCCCGAAACACATGCCCGCCTGGCTGTTAAACCCAGATTTGCCGCGCCGGTCAACTACGGCGATTACTAGATCAGGTGAACACACATGAGTGAACTCACTTATACTGCTTCAGAATTAATGTGTATCAATGCTGCCCGCTTGCTGCGCGACGGCGACGTGGTTTTCGTGGGTGTCGGTTTACCCAACCTGGCTTGCAACCTGGCCCGCCATACGCATGCTCCAAATTTGCAGATGATTTACGAGGCCGGCGTCATCGGTGCCCGCCCCAACCGCCTTCCGCTTTCAATTGGCGATCCCACGCTGGTTAGCGGCGCAAGCTCAGTCTGCAGTATGTTCGACATCTTTTCCCTCTACCTGCAGCGCGGCAACGTCGATGTCGGTTTTCTCGGCGGCGCGCAAATCGACCGCTTTGGAAACATCAACGCCACGGTGATCGGTGACTATCAAAAACCAAAAGTCCGCCTGCCGGGTTCTGGTGGGTCGCAGGAGATCGCCGGGTGGGCAAACCGCTGTTTCATCATGACCCCCCATCAAAAGCGGCGCTTCCCCGAAAAAGTTGACTTTATCACGTCAGCTGGATTTCTCAACGGCCGCGCCGAACGCGACGCTACCGGTGCGCGCGGCGGCGGACCGCTGTTGATTGTTACCAATCTCGGCATCCTCGAACCGGATGAAAACGGTGAGTTGATCCTCACTGCATTGCACCCCGGATGCACCTACGAACAAGTAAAGGAAAACACCGGTTGGGCCATCCGCGCCGCTGAAACGGTGCGTACCACTGAACCGGTAGTCGAATCCGAATTGAAAATCCTGAGGGAAGAACTCGATCCCGATGGTGCTTATTTGAAAGGTTCGTAACCAGAAAAAAATGGCTTCTTCACGGAATATCGAAGTGCTCACTACCGTCCCCTTCCCCGAGGCGGTTATGCAGCAGATACGCGGTCTCACACCGCGCATCAAGCTTTCATTTCATCACGCACAAAAAACTGAGGACATCCCCCAGGATGTCCTCAGGAAGGCGGAGGTTCTCTACACTGATATCTTGCTTCCGGATATTGAAGAAGTGCCCAACCTGAAATGGATCCAATTCCATTATGCCGGCATCGATTTCGTGCAGGGATCGAGCCTGCTGCGGAACAAGGACTTGAAGATCACCTCCATGAGCGGCGCATCCGCCATCCAGGAAGGTGAATATATTTTGGGAATGCTGCTTGGATTGGGTCATCATTTGCCAGAGCTGATCTCCAACCAGACCCGGTCGGAATGGCCGGAAGACCGCTGGCAGAGATTCTCGCCCGTTGAATTGACCGGGTCGACTGTCGGGCTGGTGGGTTACGGCAGCATCGCCAGGGAAGTTGCCCGGCTTTTACAACCCTTCAATGTAATCGTCCTCGCTGCAAAGAAAGACGTGATGCACCCGCAAGACGACGGATATATCGTAGAAGGTCACGGCGATCCCGAAGGCAACTTTTTCCACCGCCTTTACCCCATTGAAGCTCTGAAGTCGATGCTGAAAACCTGCGACTTCGTCGTTGTAACCCTGCCGCTGACACCCGCCACAACTGGAATTATTGGCGAGGCTGAATTCAAAGCCATGAAACCTGGTGCATTCCTGGTTCATATCTCCCGCGGGGGCGTTGTGGACGAGAATGCCCTGCTCCAGGCATTGACCGAAAAGCGCATCGCGGGCGCGGTGGTGGATGTCTTCAGCCAGGAGCCGCTACCTCCCGATCATCCGCTTTGGAAAGCTCCCAACTTGCTGATCACCCCGCATGTTTCAGGCTTCAGCCCAAATTACAAGGAACGCGCGGGTGAAATGTTTGCAGAAAATCTCAAGCGTTACCTTCACGGTGAACCTTTGATGAATTTGTATCACCCCGATCGTCACTATTAACACCTGTGTGGGTTTATATTAACGGTTTGCATTTATTTATCAATAGGGGATTGAATGACACCGAATGCACGGTCTTCTGTTAGCGTTGTTTTCTTTGATCTTGGGTACACTTTGATCAATTTCGAGGGGAATTTTTACAAGGTTCTAACAGATTCCTATCTTGCCCTGGCCGAGTCACTGGTTCGTTCCGGCGTTCAGATCGAACCGCAGGATTTTTCACGTAAGTTTGAACAAACCATTTCGGAATATTACCGGACGCGCGAGATCGACCTCATCGAACGCCCCGTCGAATCTTACTTAAATCAGACGCTGACTGATTTCGGGTTTAGTGGTTTACCAGATGAGATCATCCAAAAAGCATTGAGTGATATGTACCGATTATCCGAATCTTACTGGCACCTGGAACCTGATGCTCTCGATACGCTGGAAACACTCAAAAGTTATGGCTACCGCCTTGGATTGATCACCAATGCCGCAAATGCCCCTGATTCCAACCGGCTAATTGACAAGTTCAATCTGCGCGGTTTTTTCGAAACCGTACTCATCTCTGCTGAAGAAAAGATCCGCAAACCGGATACACGCATCTCTTCCCGTGCCCTGCAGAGAATGGAAATTTCGCCCAACCAGGCTGTAATGGTTGGGGATACCCTCACCGCAGACATCCTGGGTGCACAAAATACAGGGATTCGCGGAATTTGGATTAAACGCCGGGCTGCTCGTTTTGAAAATCAAAACCTGTTGCCAACCATCCAGCCGGATGCCGTCATTGACAGCCTGGCTGAATTGCCCGCCGTGCTGCAGGTTCTGTAGTGTGTCACATAGCTGAATTAAAGCCCGGTCAGGGAGTTTGCTGGTTGTTTTCTGTCTGGTTTTCATTCCCCAGGTAGTTCAACGAGATCAATAAATTCCGGAATTGATCAACCACTCTCGGGTCATATTCCTTGCCGGAATTTTTCTCGATGTACTCCCAGGTGGCCTGGTCGCTCCAGGCACTGCGATAGGGGCGGTCTGAACGCAGGGCATCCCAGCAATCCACCACGGCAAATATCCTGCCAGCTAGTGGAATATCTTCCCCGCTCAATCCTTGAGGATAACCGGAACCGTTCCACTTTTCATGATGGCTATAAGGGATTTCGATGGCATCCTTCAGGAACTCGATCGAACCGAGTAATTGCCTGGCATACACAGGATGCTTGCGCATGATGTCCCATTCATCCTTTGTTAATGGCCCTTGCTTCAGAAGGATGTGATCGGGAATGCCCATCTTCCCAATATCGTGCAGCAATGCACCGCGCCTGACATTCACCATGGCATCATCTTTAATCTCAAAGGTTGCTGCCAGCTTCACAGCCATATCTGCAACGCGGGCGGAATGTCCTTCCGTCTCGCCATCCCGCAATTCCAGGGCACGCGCCCATCCCTCAATGGTCGCATCGTATGCCCGCCTTAGATTGATATTGGCCTGCTGAACCTCATCAAAAAGCGTGGCATTGTCAATCGCAATGGCAGCCTGCCCCGCCATGGAGTCAAGAAAACTCATCCATTCTGTATCCGTTGGCAGCGGTGTATGGTTGAATAATTCCAGCACGCCCTTCACCACACCTTTTGCGATGAGGGGAATACCGAGGTAATCTGTAAACCCTTCCAGGTTCATGTTTGGAGTTCGATATTTCGAGAACGGTGTGGACAGGTCGCTCGCAGACACCATCTTTCTTTCCAATGCCGCCTTACCTGCATAAGATTCGCCAAGCTTTAAACGCGTGTTATCGATGGCGTGTGTGGCAAATCCACTTCCGGCCGCAAATTCAAGCAGCTGTGTGGTGGGGTTGTAGAGCAAGATCGACGCTGCGTCCACCGACAATTGCTGAACCG